>ERZ761607.75-NODE-75-length-226797-cov-8.827747_pt1 | contig 226797 bp, 184 predicted proteins | sample MGYA00511164_ERZ761607 | MGnify/ENA primary metagenome ERZ761607 (study PRJEB28899, sample SAMN02445080) | bioreactor sludge metagenome | biome: EBPR sludge | place: Australia: Brisbane, Thorneside Wastewater Treatment Plant | collected 2011-06-22 ... | reverse complement strand
TTGCAGTCGGCGGTGGGCGGTGGGCAGTCGGCAGGTGAATGTTCCGCGCGGAACAATTGTTGCTTGCTGGTTGCTGGTTGCTGGTTTTTGGGATTTGGGATTTGGGATTTGGTTATTGGTTTTTAGCTTCTGGTTTCTGGTCTTGGCTGTTGGTCATCGGGCGGCAGAGGGTGAGTTTTCTGCCGCCGTACTCGGTGACGTAGATGTTGCCGGTCGTTGGGTCTTCAATGAGGTCGAGGGGATTTCGGAAATCGCTCAGCCCGGGAATGGAGACTTGTTCGTCGATCACTTCGCCGGCGGGATTGAGCGTGAGCGCGATGATGTCGCTCCCACGATTGTAGCGGCAGACGAGGAGTCGGTGCTTCAGTTTTCCGTCGCAGGTGTCTGACTGATACTCAATGACTCCGTTGGCGCTGATGTGTTGCCCGAAGACGAATGCCGGGCGGACATACTGGCTATCGGGCTGGGTCCCGACAGGATAGACAGGCACTTCGGCGTAGTCGTAGTCGGCAGTGGGGTTGCCGCCGTTGAGGACGAAGTGATTCTGGATGGGGTTGGGATGGCCGTGATAGCTGCCGGGTCGGATCTTGTGAAGCCAGTCGTCCTCTGCAAAAGGAACGCGCTGTATTGCGGGCGAGGTCGGCCCGGCGGGTGCGTTGCCTCCGAGGCTTGAGCCGTTTGTCGGCGCGTAGAGGCTGCCATTGCTGTGCCAGATCAGCTCGTAAGCAAGGCGAATGCCGGTCGCGTAAATGGTCAGTGGTGCGTCATGAGAGGACGGGTCGTAGGTGCCGCCGCCATCGACTGTTCGGACGTCGAGTGCCCGACCGGGGGTGAGCTTGTTGAGGTCGAGGCGGAGGATCGAGGCGCTGAGCAGACGTTCCGGGCGCATGCCCCAGAAGGGATCGGGCGCGCCGAACGCGGAGTTGCTCGGCTGGGGGATGTAAAGTGCGCCGTCGGGACCGAACGCCGGTTGATTGGTCGCGTGATCGCGGATCGATCGCGGCAGGCCGGTGACGATCTCCTGCACCTCCTGCAGATCATTCCCGCTCAGCCGTGATATCGCGCCGGTGAAATCGGGGACGTCTTCAAAGGCGCAAAAGTTGTGCGTGACCCATGCGATAAGGCGATCTGGCGTTGACTTCGGATCAAACACCAGACCGATGAGTAACCTCGGCCCGCCGGCGCGCCTGATCAATGAATCGATCACACGATCTTCCGTCAACGTACCATCGGCGGCGATGGCGTAGCGGATGATGCTGCCGTCGTCGCAACCGGCATAGAGCATGCCGTCGGGTCCGATGGTCAACGCCGTCACACCTCGGCCGTGGGTTGCCGGCAGTTCTGCTTTCTCAAACCGCAGCGACGGGTCGCAGGCGCCTTCCGTCGTGAAGCTTGTGAGATAGGGCGCAACCCTTGCCGCAGATTTGGCTGCAAGTGTGCTCGCCACCAGCAGGTTGTATTGTCGCAGCGGCGCGAGGGGCTGACGGGGCGTCAGCTTTACCGTGTTATCTTTTAGAACGGAAAAATCGGCGGGCACCTCCCGTTGCGCCGAGACGTCGATCAATCGTAGTGCCTGCGGACTGAGTGACTTGCTGTGCAGCTTGTCGGTCGAGCGAAACCTGATCGTCGGAAGTATGTCCAGTGGCACTCGCTCGGCACCATTGCCGGGAAACACCGAAGCAACTTTCACCATGCCCGGGGGATTGGCCAGACCGAGCTTGCGGAGCACCTGCGTCTTGAACCCGCGCCCACGCGCCGCCGCTGCGAGCGCTGCGAGCGCGATGATCATCACCAGTCCGAGCAACAACCAACGCCGCTTTCGACGAAGATGTCGCTTTCTCGGATGCGCCGCAGAAATGTGCGGCGCGTCGGCGGCAGTTAACTGGTCATTCACCATGACAGCCTCACTACAAATGATGCTACTGAAGTGGCAGTAATGTGCGGTTACATTTGCGGTCTATCTGACGTCGAAGTTCAGCGGGCGCCCGGGCAGTTGTGCCTCGGCAGACTGCGTGCGGGCGCGCTTCAGCAACCGGAGGTATGCCACGATGTCGGCCAGTTCGTCGTCATCAAGACTATCATTCCCGCCGCGGGGTGGCATGGTGAGGCCGAGGACCGAATCGCGGTGGCCGGGGTTTCGACCCACGCGCAGAAAGCTCACAAGCTGCGCGTTACTTCGCTTGGCGATAAAGATGCTGTCGCGCAAGTTGGCACCTTGGCGCGGCATTCCGGTGGCGTCGGCGCCGTGGCAAGTGCTGCAGTTCTGCATGAACAGTTGCTTGCCGAACTCCGTGCCGACTGAGTGATCAGCCGACTCCGAGAGATCCTGCACCACCATCGCCCCGCGCGATGTGCCGCTCGATGCAACCGAATGCACCGCTAACGAGAACGCGACCACTCCCACAACCGCGACCGCGCAAAAGGTCAGCCAGTTGCGTAACGCAGATGAATCACAAGTGTTCGAGAGACCTGTTCCGGACATTGCCAAACCTCTTCCTTCCTTCGTGACAACGGCGGTCACGTCAGATATCGGATTATTTCATCTCATTATGTAGCATGTGGGTCAGCGAAGACCATCCGGGCGCGTGCGACAAAGCGTCGCAAGTGTCCGCAGCATTGCGGAAGTGCTTTATTTGAAGATAGTTACAGCGGCTTGGCGGATTGTGGGCTGGCTCGGATTATGCCTCGGTCGGCTCCCGTTGGCAGGTTCTCGGACCTTGTGCAAGCAGGAACTTCACTGTGAGACACGCTGGCGCGTTCCGGCGACTGCCAGTTCGCCGATGGTGGTTGATGCCGCTGAGCTGGGCTTGCCTCTGTTCAGGTAATCAGGATCTCGACATGCGATCGAAGTTCATCGGGTTTTGTCTGGTTGCGGGTCTGCTGAGCGTTGTTGGATGCGCGCCGAAGCCGGCGCAAACCAGAATCGCCTTCGGATCGTGCAGCGATCAGGCCAAGCCTCAACCGGTGCTGAAGTTGGTGGTGCAGCGGCGGCCGGATGTCTTCATTTACCTCGGTGATAACATTTACGGCGATAGCGAAGACCCGGCCGAGCTAAAAGCCAAGTATGCCCAGCTCGCCGCCCGCCCGGAGTTTGTCGAACTGAAACGCCACGTCCCGCTGCTTGCGACCTGGGACGATCACGACTACGGCATGAACGACGCAGGCCGCGAGTATGTCAGCAAGGCAGAGTCGAAATCGCTGCTACTCGATTTCTTTGATGTGCCACGCGAATCGGAGCGCCGGCGACACGAAGGTGTTTACGGCAGCGAGATCATTCGTGCCGGAAAACGCTCGGTGCAGATCATCCTGCTCGATTGCCGCACTTTTCGCGATTCGCTTTCCAGGTTTACCCAGGACATGAAGCGCCCCGCAGGTTTCTTTTACGATCCTGACTATGTACCGCACAGTCACTCGGGCAGTACATTGCTGGGTGAGGTGCAGTGGCAGTGGCTGGAGCGCCAACTTCGTCAACCCGCCGACGTCCGCATCGTTGCCAGCGGAACTCAGCTCGGCATCAGTTACAACGGCTACGAAGCCTGGGCCAATTTTCCGCACGAACAACAGCGCATGTTCGATCTGATCCGCAGAACCCGCGCCGCTGGCGTCGTGTTTATCTCAGGCGATGTTCACTACGCCGAGATCTCAAGGCTTGAACCAGACGGGTTGTATCCCCTCCATGACATCACCAGCAGCGGGCTTACTCAAACCTGGGATTTTGCCACGCCCAATACCAACCGAATCGAGGGGCCTGTGATGGACAATAACTTCGGGCAAATCACCATCGACTGGCAGCGCGACCCGGTCATACGCATGGAGATTATCGATGTTCGCGGCAATCAGCGCATCGAACACAGCGTGCGGCTCAGCTCGCTAATGCCAAAGTGAGGCCAGGCCGGGCCAGTTCCTGCGGTTCTGTTTCGACAGAGGCCGAGCCTTCGCCCGGCGGTCCCGATTGGCACAGGGCCAGCAGGCGTGGGAACGACGAAATCTGCACCAGTCGTCCGGCTTTGTCGGTGGCCATGGTGGAAATCATTGGGTGTCGATCGGCAAGTTCCGCGCCATCGAGCTTGAACTGCAGGGTGCCGACAGAGGTCACTTGATCAACTGCAATTGCCAGCCGTTCCTGATGCGCGTTTCCTGAAATGATCAGCACCTGCTCCAACTCGCTCATGATCTCAGCAAAGATCGTCTTCATCATCGCCAGTTCATTGTCCCACGCGTCTTCAATCACGCGGAACGCGTCGTTGTTGCGACCGGCCTGGGAATGCGCGACAGCGGTGTGTGCGATGGAGTGAATGACCCGATGTGGCGCATCAAGCGAGAACAAGAGCCGAAGCAGCTTCGGATTTCCCCGTGCAAACTTGTTGAGGGCCGCGCTGTCCCGTTTCATCCCCTCAAACCATTTGCCAAATGCACAAAGAGTGGGATCGGTTGTCTTGGTAAAAGGTGTGTGGGTTTCGATCGATGATCTCAACGCCTCCAGCCAGGCGATGTGATCTTGCTCTCGGGCTGAAAGCAGTGCCCGAACGGCGGCGAGTTCGTCAGGAAACGAGCGTTCTCCGAGGATGGTCCGGCCGTCAAAAACCACTGTCACCTGGCCGCGATGATTCAGGCTTCCGAGCGTGAACGCCTGGGCGGCCGGCAATCGTACGATGTCCGTGGAGGGCCGGCGGAAAATCTCCGTCACCTCCGACGCCGGCACCGCAAACTGCGAGACCCCGATCGTGAACACGACGTAGGTTACGTTTTGAGCGCAATCCATGCTTGGGTCATATCGACAGTCTACCCGCTGGGCTGAACCGGCGCTTCGTCGCAGGCGGTGCGAAAGCTGCGCGTTCAATCCGCACGGCGGGGCCGGGGTTGTCCACGATCTTGGTCACACTCGCGGGGAAGACTCGATCTTCATGCTCTAATCGATTGATTGGCAATGAGTTAGATCAGCTTGGCTAGGCCTCTGGAAGAGTGCGTGGCGCGGCGCGGCGTCGCCATCGCGCCACCCTGCGGGCGCACGAATGACGGCGGTGCCGATCGCATGAGCGCGAACTTTCCGCGTGGGTGGCGAGCATTTTCTACTGGAGTCGTGCCCGCTCGGCCTACCCGCGTTCCCATCCGTGGGCATCTGCGTTAATCTGCGGACCGCACAGACCGGTTATGGACAAATCAGCACACATAGCAATTGACCTGGGGGCCGAATCCGGGCGGGTGATGCTTGGGGTGATTGACGGCGGGCGGCTGACGTTGCGCGAAGTCCATCGTTTCCTGCATCTGCCGGTTCCAACGCCCGCGGGGCTTTGCTGGGATGTGACCGGGCTTTGGCGGTCAATCCTCGACGGGCTGCGCGCCGCGGGGCAAGTGGCGGGGGCGGAGGGGATTCAGTTGTTGAGCGTCGGCGTGGACACCTGGGGCGTCGATTTTACGTTTGTCAGCAAGACCGGCACGATGGTCGGCCTGCCGATGTGCTATCGCGAACCGGCGTTTGCCGCAGCCTACGCGCGGTGCATCGATCGCATCGGCACCTCGGCGATCTACGACGGCACGGGCATCCAGTTGATGTCGATCAACTCGCTTTATCAGTACGAACATCGGTTTAATGTCGATCCCAAGCTGTTTGAAGGCACGTCCCTGTTGTTCATGCCGGATTTGTTTCACTGGCTGTTGAGCGGGAAGGTGAGCATCGAGATGACGATCGCCTCGACGAGCCAGATGGTCGATGCGCGCAGTTGCTGGTGGAATCTGGGCTTGCTGCGATCGCTGGAACTGCCATCGAAGCCGCTCGGAATGATCGTCGAGCCGGGTTCTGCGGTGGGGGCGATCCGTTATGAGGTGGCGAAGTTGACGGGGTTGCCGGAGACGCTTCCGGTGGTGGCCCCCCCCAGCCATGACACCGCCGCCGCTGTGGCCGCGGTGCCGACGGTGGGGGGCGATTCGTGGGCTTATCTGTCGAGTGGCACGTGGAGCCTGCTGGGCGCGGAGCTTGACCGCCCGTGCATTACTCCCGAATCCGCCGCCGCCAATTTTACCAACGAGCTTGGCGCGGGCGGGAAGGTTCGGTTTCTGAAAAACATCTCGGGCCTATGGCTCGTGCAGCAGTGCAGGCGACAGTGGGAAGACGCGGGCAAATCTCTCACTTACGAGACGCTGGTAAACGACGCTGCCGGGGTCGTGCCGCTGCGCACGTTGATTCCGGTGAACGATCCGACGTTCGCTGCGCCTGGGCCGGATATGTGTGATCGAATCGCGCGATATGCCCGTCAGACCGAACAGCCCGTGCCGCAGTCGCCGGGTGAGTTTGTGCGAGCGTGCCTTGAGAGCCTCGCACTGGAGTATCGGAAAACACTGCACACACTTTCGACCCTGCTCGGAAGGAAGTATGAGACGCTGCACATCATCGGCGGTGGGGGTAAGAACATGCTGCTTAATCAAATGACCGCAGACGCCTGCGGGGTGACGGTCGTTGTCGGCCCGTATGAAGCGACTGCCAGCGGCAACGTGCTTGTGCAGGCGATCGGTCTGGGCCGGGTGCGCGATTTGCACGAGGCGCGGCAGATCGTCCGCGACAGCTTTGAACTCAAGACGGTCGAGCCGAATGACGCGCCAGCCTGGGCCGCCGCTGCGAAGAAGTATGGTGTGTTGCCTGCGGTGAGATGATGCGTTGGTTTCGAGTTTCCGCAGCCGAGTTTGTTCCGGTCCATCAAGTATTGATGTTTGAGTAATGACTAATGAGTACCTCGTAAGCAGAATCGATTCGATTTCTGGTTTGCCGTTCACAATTTACAAACAACCATGCCTACCGAAGCCCAACTCCATCAATCGTATGAACTCGCCAAGGCCCACTACGCCGAGCTTGGTGTGGATGTTGATCGTGCCATCGCCCGGCTGTTGAAAATCGCGATCAGCATTCATTGCTGGCAGGGGGACGACGTGCGCGGGTTTGAGAATGCTGGTAGCGCGCTGGGTGGCGGGCTGGCGGTGACGGGCAACTACCCCGGCGCCGCGCGCTCGCCGGATGAACTCCGGCGGGATTTTGAGAAGGCGCTCACGCTGATTCCGGGGAAGCACCGCATCAACCTTCATGCGATATACGGGGAGTTTGGCGGGGCGAAGGTCGATCGCACGCAGATCGACGTAGCGCACTTTTCGCGGTGGATTGACTGGGCCAAATCGCTCGGGATCGGGATCGATTTCAACCCGACGTGTTTCGCCCACCCCAGGGCGGCCGACGGGTTTACGCTTACGCATCGCGACCCGGCGATTCGCCAGTTCTGGATCGAACACTGCATCGCGTCGCGGAAGATTGCCGCGGCGATGGGCGCGGCACTGGGCACGGCGGCGGTCAACAACATCTGGATTCCCGATGGTTTCAAGGATTCGCCGGTCGATCGCAAAACGCCGCGCGAACTTTTGCGCACCTCGCTCGATGCGATCACCGCCGACGCGTTTGATACCCGCCATATGCTCGACGCGGTGGAAGGCAAACTATTCGGCATCGGCACCGAGAGCTACACCGCCGGCTCGCACGAGTTTTATCTCGGATATGCCATCAAGCGCGGCATATTGCTGTGTCTCGATGCCGGTCATTTTCATCCCACCGAATCGATCGCCGACAAGGTGAGCAGTGTGATGTGTCATCTGCCGGAGATACTGCTGCATGTCAGTCGCGGTGTGCGGTGGGATAGCGATCATGTTGTCGTGTTGAACGACGACCTGCGCGCCACCGCAGAGGAGATCGTCCGGGGTGATTACGTTGAGCGTGTGCACATCGGCCTCGATTATTTTGACGCAAGCATCAACCGTGTTGCCGCGTGGACGATCGGTGTGCGGTGCATGCAGAAGGCGCTTCTGCTCGCGCTGCTGGAGCCGATCGAGATGCTCCGCCGGCATGAGATTTCAGGCGATTACACCGCCCGGCTGGCGCTGCTCGAAGAATGCAAGACTTTGCCCGCGGGCGCCGTATGGGATTGGGCGTGTCACAGCGCCGGCGTGCCGGTGGGCGCGAGGTGGATGGACGAGGTGAAGCAGTATGAACGCACAGTCCTTTCTTCCCGGTAGTGATGGGTCGCCCAAATAGCGAATGCCCCCGGGCGCGCGGCCTAGGGGCATTCTGGGGAAGAGAAAAGCCTGTAAAATTGACCCGAAACGAACCCCGACGCTTCGCCCGGCGATGGGTCGGGCTGTGCATCGCCGGTGGAATTTCTATCCCATGCGTGGTCGATCGGGACGCATCGTTCCCACGCCTGAATCGGCCGCTGTAAGGGTGTGTCGTACGACCATTCCGACCATTGCATAACACCCAGGTTCGCCAAACTATTTCCCAGCGGGCGGAATTGTCTCGCGGTTTTGGCCCGGTGTGAATATACTGCCGTGACTCGCGGCAGGGGTTGACGGAGATTGAGTGTATGCGGATTTCGACGTTGCAACTGCTGATTGGAACTGCCCTTACTGTTACTGCGCAAAAATCGCTCGCCTGCGGGTTTGAGCACGGCGATACCAGCGAGTTTGGCAAACACGCCGATAAGATCGCGCTGCGCGGGTTCACCGAGATTGATCCGGTCGTCGCCGCCGCCAGCGCTTATAACGCGCAGTTTCTCTCACAACTGACCTTACCAGAAATGGGCGGCGGGCAGGGGTCGAGCTTGTGGGGGTGGACCGACCCACAGACGAACCGTGAGTATGCCATCATGGGCCGCACGACCGGCACGAGCTTTGTCGATGTCACCGACCCGTTTAACCCCGTTCTCGTCGCCAATATGGCCCCGACGGCCGGCACTTCGGCCACTTTCTGGCGTGAGCCGAAGGTGGTGGGGAATCATGCGTATATCGGCGTCGATTCGACCAACCACGGCATTCAAGTTCTGGATTTGACACGCTTGCGAACCTACGCCGGAACGACGCTGAGCCTGACGCCCAACACCACCTTCACGGGCGTGCAGCGCGCGCATACGCTGGGTATCAATGCCATGGGTGGCGTGGCGCAAACCAGCCCCGATGGCCAGAAATACATCTTCAGCGCCGGCGGAACGGAAGGGGGCATCCGCAGGGGCATTCGGGCTATCAATGTCACCAACCCAACTGCGCCCGTGCTGGCCGGCGCGTTTCAGGCAGACGGATACACGCACGAAATGCAGGTCGTCACCTACAACGGCCCGGACGCCGCCTACGCGGGAAGTGAAATCGCGTTTGCGTTTAATGAAGACACGCTCACGATTGTGAATGTCACTAATAAATCGGCCATGATGCAGGTAGCCCGCCGACCTCAACCTAACGCGGGTTATGTGCATCAGGGCTGGCTGACCGCGGACCAGAAATATCTCATTTCCAACGACGAAACCGACGAGCGCAACGGCCTGACCGGCGGGCAGACACGCACGCATTTCTGGGATGTGTCCGACCTCGATAACCCCGTCTACAAGGGCTTTTACAATCACGCGCTCGGCAGCGTGGATCACAATCTTTACGTAGTCGGCAATTATGTCATCCAGTCAAACTACACATCGGGCTTGCGGATGTTCAAGCTCGGCGATCTGAACAACACCGATCCGCAAACCTGGCTCGAACTGGTTGCGTCGTTCGATACCTTCGCCGCCAGCGATGCCGCGACGTTTGATGGGGCGTGGAACAACTATCCGTTTTTTAAGAGCGGGAACATCCCCATCAGCGATATCAACGGCGGGCTGATCATGGTTCGGCCGCTGGTGCGTGGGTATCAGGATTACTGGCTGCAACAGTCGCTGCAATCGCCTACCGGTAATAGCGAAGTGCCGGAGCCGGCCGCGATGACCATCGTCGCGGCCGTGGCCATGGCGGCGTTGCGCCGACGGCGGGGATGTTGACTGCGTAGTGAAGCGCAGCAGTTGAATTTGGGGGATTTTGGAACTTTGGAGCATGTGTAGGTGTTGTGCGGGTGCCCGGGTAATGCTGCGCGCCCGCCGATGCTGGTCAGACGCTGAAAATGCTTCGAGAGAAAAATTTTTGGCCCCGCATGCACGGGACCTGCGCACTCATGCGGAGGCCGTAAGTCCTCAAGCGTCGTAGGACGCAAAAATGCCAGGCAAAGAGCCGGGCGGCCCAACAGAAGTGTTGTGTAACCGAATCGCCGAGAAGGAGTGGTGTCATGTCTGCTGATCGAATGAATCGTCGGAGCAATCGCGCCCATTTGCGTCGTTCTATGGTTCTTGCTGCGGCCTTGGTGGGCAGCGGGGTGTCGGGTTGGGCACAAGGCCAGCTCACCACCTGGACCGGCCCCGCCGCCGGGAGTTGGAGTGTCGCCGCCAACTGGAACAACGGCGTGCCCAACGCCGCGGGGTTCACCGCGATCGTCGACGGCGGTAATGCTCAGAACACTGTAGCAACCGTGAACACCAGCTTTACCGTCGGCACGCTGAACATCAGCGCCGGCGATCAGGTGGCAATTGCCAATGCACAAACCCTGGCCGTCACCGGCCTCATCAGCAACCTCGGCACGATTTCCATCAATGCTGCAGCCAACAACACATCGCTGTCCACCGGCGGTGGAAGCCTGCTGATCAACGGCGGCGGGACGATCGTCATGAGCGGTGCCAACGCCATCATCGGCCACAGCGGCACCCTCACCAACGCCAACAACACCATCGTCGGCCAGGGCGCAATCGCAGGCAACGGCATGTTCTTCATCAACCAGGGTACGGTGAACGCCAACGTCAATGGCGGAGACATCTTCATCGATCCGGTCGCTTCGGGCATGACCAACAACGGCACGCTCACCAGCAGCAACGGCGGCGTGCTTCGATTCACCGGCCAGTTCACGGGCGGAATGACCAACACCGGAACTGTCTCCGCGCAAAACGGCAGCGTGACGCAGTTCGAAAGCAACTTTGGCATCACCGGCGGGACGTTCACAACCAGCGGCACCGGCGTCGTGCAAACCGCCGCCAGCAATACCGCCAACTACGCCAGCCTCGCCAATCGCGGCAACTGGCGGCTTGAGAACAATTCCACCAGCAACTACACCGGCGATCTGTTCAACTCCGGAAGCATCAACTTCAACGGCGTGAACAATGACGTCATCATGAACTTTAACACCGGCACGACCAACCTCACGGGGGCCGGCACCATCAACATGGGCTCGGCTGGTTCCGGCGAGGCCGTCATCGGCAACGGCAACGGCCGGCTGGTCAACGTCAATAACTTCATCCGCGGGGCGGGGCGGCTGGGAAATAACAATCAGCGATTTACAAACGGCGCTGCGGGCATCGTGCAGGCCGACGTGACTGGATCGCGCCTCTTCGTCGATCCGGTCGCTGAAGCCGATGCGTTCGTCAACAACGGCATCCTCCGCGCGACCAACGGCGGAATACTTCAAATGACCGGCCAGTTCGGCGGCGGAATCACCAATACCGGCACGATCCTCGCCAGCGGCGCGGGGTCGGAAGTTCAACTGCTCAACACCATCGGCGTCACCGGCGGAACTTTCGCCAGCACCGCCGGCGGAATCATCCGTACCGGCGGTGGGCAGATCGTCAACATCGCTTCGATCACCAGTACCGGCAACTGGACGCTGGACAACAATTCAACCACCAACTACACCGGCGACCTGGTTAATTCCGGCAGCATCAACTTCACCGGCGTAAACAACGATGTGTTGCTCAACTTCAACTCCGGCACGACCAACCTGACCGGCGCCGGCACGATTAACATGGGCTCGACCGGCTCCGGGGAGGCCGCCATCGGAAACGGTAACGGGCGTCTGGTTAACGTCAACAACTTCATCCGTGGGGCAGGGCGGCTCGGCAGCAACAACCAGCGGTTTACCAACGGCGCAAGCGGGATCGTGCAGGCAGACGTCAGCGGTGTGCGCCTCTTCGTCGATCCGGTCGCCGAGGCGGACAGCTTCGTCAACAACGGCATTATGCGCGCTACGGGTGGCGGAATTCTGCAATTCACCGGTCAGTTCGGCGGCGGTGTTACCAACACCGGCACGATCTCGGCGCAAACCGGCTCCGAAGTTCAGATGTTGAGCGGCATCGGAATCACCGGAGGTACCATTAACTCCGCCGGCACCGGCGTCATCCGCGTCCTCGACGGCAACACCGCCGGCGTCGCCAGCGTCACGCTCGCCGGGAATGTCGTCATCGGCAACAATGCAACGTTCAACCTCAGCCCCGGCACTATCACTAACAGCGGCAGCATCAACCTCAACGCCGGAACCAACAACGCGACGATGAACGTCGTGAGCGGTGGAACCGTCACACTCAACGGCGGTGGAACGGTCAATCTCGCCAACGCCACGGGCACACTGACAGGCGGCGCACTCATCAATGGCAGCGGAACGCTTGTCAACGTGAACAACACCATCCGCGGAGCGGGTACTCTCGCAAGCAACAACATCGCTGTCGTCAATAACAGCGTGGTTTCGGCCGATCTAAATGGACGGGCGCTGTTCGTCGACCCGGTTTCCGGGGGTGGAACCGTCGACTTCACCAACAACGGCACCATGCAGGCCAGCAACGGCGGCTTCCTGCAACTCTCCGGCCAGTTCGGCGGCGGACTTATCAACACCAATGGCCGGATCATTGCCAACAACGGCTCGACTGTTCAGCTCTTTTCAGGCGTGGGAATCAGCGGCGGAACGTTCAGCACCGTGGGCACCGGCGCTGTTGAAGTCGCGGCGGGAAACATCGGCTTCATTGCCAACAACACCAACCTCGGTGTGTTCAATATTCAGAACAATTCGACGCTCAACGCCTCGGGCACTCTGACTCACAACGGGCACCTCAACCTCAACCCCGCTGCCAGTAACAGTGCTTTCAACGCTAACGCCCCGCTGGTCATGACCGGCACGGGCACGGTTAACCTCAACGCAGGCACCAACGGCGGTGCGTTCTTCGGCGGCACGGGAAGCTCGATTGACATTGGTGCCGGCCTCACCATCCGCGGCGTGGGCACCATCGCCTCCAACAACGCCGCCATGATCAACCGTGGAACCATCAATGCCGACACCGCCGGCCAGGTGCTGTTTGTCGATCCGGTCGCCCTCGCGGGAGGATTTGTCAACAACAACCTGATGACGGCAACCAACGGCGGCCTATTGCGGTTCTCCGGGCAGTTTGGCGGCGAAGTCACCAACAACGGCACCATCTCTGCCCAGAATGGCTCGCGCGTTCAGCTTCTCAGTACCGTCGTCATCAACGGCGGAACCTTTACCAGCAGCGGGACCGGTGGTGTTGATGTGGCCCAGGCCAATAGCGGCATCGTCAACAATGTTGCCAATCTGGGCGTCATGAACGTCTTCAGCAGTGCCAACCTCAGCGCAGGTGGCACGCTGCTCAACAACGGCACGATCAACCTCAGCCCCGGCGCCGGCAACGCCGTATTCAGCAACCACACGGGAACGCTGGTGGTCAGCGGCACCGGCTCAATCAACATGAACACCGGCACCGCATCGGCGATCCTCGGGGTCTCCGGCGGGCCGATCGACATCGGCGCCGGCCAGACCGTTCGCGGGCGCGGTATCATCGCGAACAATAATGTCGCGATCATTAATCGTGGGTCGATCGTTGCAGCCGACGGTGGCGAACTGTTCGTCGATCCCATCGCCGTCGCCGACGGCTTCCAGAATCTCGGCACGATGCGCGCCAATACCGGCAGCCAGCTCCAATTCACTGGCCAGTTTGGCGGTGGAGTGAACAACACCGGCGGGCACATTAACATCGACGCCGGCGGGACGCTGCTGACCACCACCAGCCACGCCCTCTCCGGCGGAACCGTGACGCTCAACGGCGTTTGGAATGCTACCAATAGTTCCGGCACGACGATCAATTTTGTCCGGGGCGCTGGAACGCTCAACGTCAACAGCAGTGCCCGCGTCAACATCACCGCTGGCGGCGGGACGCTCGGCACGAGCAAGGTCAGTTCGCTGAACATCACCACAAGCGGCAAGCTGGATTTGAATGATCACGACATGATCGTCGATTACACCGGTTCAACGCCGATCGACACGATTCGTACGTTCCTGCAGTCGGGTTACAACAACGGTGCATGGGACGGCACGCAGGGCATCCTCAGCACCACCGCCGGCGCGAGCGGTTTGCCCAAGACGGCCATCGGCTACGCCGAGGCATCGCAGATCCTCGGCGGGGCGGGTGGGCCGTTTAGCGGGCAGACCGCAGACGGCACGAGCGTGCTCCTGCGTTACACCGTTGCGGGCGACGCCAACTTGAACAAGACAGTCAACCTCGACGACTTTACGGCGCTCGCGGCCAACTTCGGCAATGCCGGGCTGTGGGTATCGGGCGACTTTAACTACAACGGCCTGGTCAACCTCGATGACTTCACGATCCTCGCGGCCAACTTCGGGCAAAGCATCCCGACCGACCTGCCCCGCGGCGCGGCAGTGCCCGAACCGGCTTCGGCGGGCCTGCTCCTCGCCGCAGCGGGAGCCTTGACCCGCATCCGTCGGCGACGCTAAACGACATTGTCCCGCGGCGCACCACTCGTCGGCTGCGTATTGACCGGTCAACCCGGTTCGATGCGCAGCCGACTTTCATTGGGCATGGGCGTGGTCAGCGGAATCGAGCAGCGGCCTCGCGCGCCTGCCGTCGTCTGTGGAAGCAAATCAGTCTGCCGGGATCGTCGTCGGTTGAGTGGTGGCGCGCCATCGCGCGGCTTCGGTGGGTTTGTTGAGTTTGTCGTACAGTTGCGCGAGCGCGTCGGTCGTCCGCTGCAGCTGGATCGGGTTGTGCAACGTCTTGTCAATCTCGACCGCTGCGAGGAGCACCCGTTCGGCTTCGTCAGGATGATTGGTCAGCATGTGCGTGAGCGCGATTTCTCTACGCACCGATGGCCCGACGCTTACCAGCTTCATCTCATCGCTGATGCGCTGGGCCTCGACGAGGTTTTCCATCGCTTCGTCATGCTTCTTCAGGCCGTTTAAGCACTTGCCAAACGCCAGGCGTGCGTTGGCATACCAGTTGTTTTTTTCGCCGACCAGCTTCTGCGTCTTTGGGATGACCGATCGAAAGATCGGTTCGGCCTCGGTAAACTTCTTCTGCCCGCTCAGCGCGCGGGCAAGGTTATCTTCGATCAGGAGCGTGGTCAGAAACTCATCTCCCATTGCCTTGCGGGCCCGCGGCAGCGATTCGCGGGCGGTTGCTTCGGCTTCGGTAAACCACGAGGCATTCAACATTCGCTGGATGAGAAATAGTTCCCACTTGAACGTCATCGGATGATCGGCTCCCACCGTTGCGCGCGAGCGGGCAATCACCGACTTCTGCAGTTCGATCGATTCATCGTATTTGCCGATGAGACTCAGAAGCTGCGAGAACTCGGAATCGATCGCGGTGGTTCTGCGGTGATCCTCGCCGAGCACCCGGCGGGCGTCGGCGGAGAGGCGTCTGTAGCCGTCCTCACACTCGGTCAGCTTGCCGAGATTGGTTTTCACCGTCAGCAGGTTCGACCGCGTGGGAAACAGTTCCGGATCGTCCGCCCCATGCATCGCCGAACTCCGACGGATCACACTTTCGAGAATCGGCTCCGCTTCAGCGTGCCGGCCGGTGGACATCAGCAGGTAGCCGTGATTGTTCTCGGCCAGCAACACCTGCCCATGATTTTCACCCAGCACGCGGCGCAGCCGTGGCACCAGGACCTGGTATGTCTCACCGGCGCGTTTTGTCTCGCTCATGTCGGTGTAGAGCGCGGCCCGGCTGATTTCTAGTTCCAGTGAAACAAGATGGTCTGGCCCAAGCGATCTGGAAGCCCGCGCCACCGCCGAGTCGGCAATTGCCATTGCATCGTCATACCGGGCAAGCATCCTCAGCACCGAGATCATGTGGGAGGCCGAGCGGAGAGCCTGAATGTGATCGTCACCGACTGTTTCGCGAAACAGCTCGATCGAGCGGGACAAATTTCGCTCTGCCGCGGGGAAGTCGGAGATGTTGTAATACGCCCAGCCGATCGTTCGCCGCAGTTCGGCTTCGACTTCAGGCTGATCGGCCAGATCGGTTGCGGCGCCGGCTTCGGCCTGTGCCATGACGTCGCGCATGGTCAGGTCCTTCCCGCCGGTGTTGGGGTTGGCCCGGCCGATCACTTCGTTCAGGAACGAATTGACGGCCTCGGCGCGATTGCGCTGCCGCCGCTCGCGCAGCATCGCGGTGGTGGAAACCACAGTCGCGACGGCCAGCAGCATCACCAGCGCCGCCGACAGCGCCACGGCCACTCGGTTGCGCCGGATAAACTTCTTCGCCCGATACCACCGGGAGGGCGCGCGGGCCGTGATAGGCTGATAGTCGAGCACGTTGCGAAGATCATTGGCAAATGCTTCAGCGGATGCGTACCGCTCGGTCTTCTCTTTGGACATCGCCTTGCCGACAACGGTCTCAAGATCGCCGCGCAGTGTCGGATCAATCTGGCCGATCGGTCGTGGCTCGGCCACCTCAATCGTGCGAAGGATCTCCGCCACCGATCGCCCCTTCACCTCCATGGGGAGCCGCTCGGTGAGCAGTTCATAGAGCAGCACGCCCAGCGACCAGACATCGGAACGGACATCAACCTCTTCCGGTTTGCCCCCGGCCTGCTCGGGGCTCATGTAGCCCGGCGTGCCGAGCAGCACACCGATGGTGGTCTGCCACGTCGAGCTTGATTCCGGGGCGTCGGCCAGTCGAGCAATACCGAAGTCGAGCACTTTTGGCTCGCCGTCGCTTCCCACCAGCACATTGGCGGGCTTCAGATCGCGATGAATGACCGCCTGCTGATGTGCTGCGTGCACTGCCATGGCGATCTTGATGATCAACCGCACGCGGTCCTGTCGAGGGAGCTTGTTTTCGATGGCGTAACGGTTCAGCGGAGGGCCATCGACCAGTTCCATCGCCAGAAACGGCGTCGCAGGCTGGCTGCCGACCTGATGCACGCCCGACTCGTAGATCTGAGCGATGTTCGGATGACGCAGCCGTCCCAGCGCCGCCGCCTCGCGCTTAAAGCGGTGTACGGCGTCAAGCATCGGCAGGGAATTGCGCAAGAGCTTGATGGCGACACGCCGATCAGGGCTTGACTGTTGCGCAACGTACACAGCGCCCATGCCGCCCTCGGCCAGAAGCCGATCGAGGGTGTAGCGGCCAACGCGCTGCCCCGAAAGCCCGAGCATGTCGGCTCCGGTATGCCCCAGCCACGCGTCGGCCTTGCTCCCCAGCACGCCGTCGATCGCGTCATATCCGCCGAGCAGCTCGGTTACTTGCGACACCATCGCAGCATCGTCATGGCAGCGGCGGCGCACCATCTCCGCGCGCTCGCCGGCGGGCAGCTCGAGGGCATCGGCTACAATCTCTTTAATCACTTCCCAGTTGCTTGCAGCCTCGGCCATCGCCACACTTCCCGAATACTTATTCCGATCCCCAACTCACGCGATACTCAGAAAACCGACACTACTACCCGTATCAATCAGCGCAAACCGGGGGGATTTGTGGCCAAGAATCCGCGACATGCCCTCTCGTCCCCCAACTGATGAACCCGGGACGAGTTGGCGGGTGTCTACTCTGCCGCTGCCAGTTTGCGTCCCAACCAGGCCCGGGCCACTGCCCAGTCGCGCCGGACGGTGCGGGGCGAGCTTTCCATCGCGGCGGCGGTCTCCTCGATGCTCAGGCCCGTAAAGTATCTGAGAACGACCACTTCGCCGAGGCGGGCATCAAAGTGGGTCAGCGCGCTGATCGCCTCATCAAGGGCGAGCAGCGCCGCGGGGTCGGCGGTCTGTACGGGGGCGTCGATTGAGTCAAAATCCACCCGTGCCCGCCCGCCGCCGCGCTTGACGCTGGCATATCGGCGCGCCCGTTCGATGAGAATTCGCCGCATCGACTCCGCCGCCACCGCAAAAAACTGCCGCGGGCTTTCCCAGATCACCGCCGGGTCGTTGCTCAGCCGGACGTAGACCTCATGTACCAGCGCCGTGGTTTGCAGCGTCAGGCCGGCCCGTTCTCGCCCCATGTGCCTGTGGGCAAGGTCGCGAAGCTGCTCGTAAACCACGGGAAACAACTGACGCGCGTTCCCCTCAAAGCTATCCGGCGGCTCACTCGGATCCTGCTCTCCCGAATTATCCGAATTTTTTGGCCACATCCGTTCAATATTTTCGCACAAAACAGAGGAGAGGCACAAGTGAAATGCGGCAACCGCGTCTCGAATGCCCGGTCGAATGTGAATCTGGGAAGTCTGCCCCGGCTGGCTGATGCCGCCCGGATAAGCAATGGCAGATATCAGAGTGTTTACTCGGAAATGGTGAAGGAGTTCATTATGAAAGTCGGCAAGTCAGAGTCACAACGTGTTTATCTGAAGCGTCGCGCCGCGATCGTTGCGATCGCAGTCGCCAACCTCGGCGCATCGGCATTGGCCGCCGACACCACCTGGACCGGCCCCGGCGCCGGAACATGGAATGTCGCGGGCAACTGGAACAACGGCGCGCCGACCGCGGGCAACAACACCTTTGTCGATGGGGGGGCGGCGGGGAACACCACTGTCACCGTTACTGCGTCGGCCACGACAGGCACGCTGCACATCAGCGCCGGCGATGTTGTTTCGGTCAATAACGCCGCTTCGCTGAGCCTCAACGGCAGCGGAACTTCGTCGCTCCTGAGCAATGCCGGTGAAGTCATCATCAACGGCACCACCGCCGGACGACTTCGATTTATCAATTCCGCAAGCGGCGTCGATGCACAAATCACCGGCGGGGGGACGATCACGCTAAGCGGTCTCGCGATTCTCGACGGCACGACCGCCGTGCGTGTCGTCAACAACGACAACTATATCCACGGCACGGGCAACATCGGCAACAACTCGATCACGTTTGACAACCACGCGACCATCGCCGCCGACGTGAATGCCGGCACGCTCTCGGTCGATCCGAACGGCGGCAGCGGCACCTTCTCGTTCATGCGCAACACCGGCGTCATGCGCGCCACGGGAGGCGGCATCCTGGATCTAGTCGGATTCAACGGCGGAACCTTCAACAACACCGGTACCATCGAAGCGCAAAACAACTCCACTGTGCGCTATCGACTCGGCGCATCCGTCACCGGCGGCACGCTCACCAGCAGCGGCACCGGCGCTCACCGCGTCACCGCTGGTAACGATGGTTTCTTCAACAGTATCACCAACACCGGCCTGATGGTTGCCGAGAATAACGCGGCGATGAACATCAACACCGCCATCACCAACAACGGCACCATGAGTGTCGAGGCCGGCGCGAGCTACACGGCGTTGCGGCTGAATGGACACACCGACGTTTCCGGCACCGGCGTGATTCAACTCAACGGCCAACTCGCCAATATCGACGGCGCCGCCGGCGCGCGGCTGACGCTCGGCGCGGGTCAGACGCTGCGTGGCGCGGGCTTCGTCGGCCGCGAGGTTCTCACCGTGACGAACAACGGTTTGATCGTCGCCGACATCAACGGTGACGTCTTGAACCTCGACCCCGACGGCAACTCCGGCGCATTCTCGTTCCTGGAAAACAACGGCACGTTGCGCGCAACCGGCGGAGGCATCCTCGAACTCGACGGCTTCAACGGCGGCACCCACTCCAACGCCAACGGCACCATCGAAGCGCTGAACAACTCAACCGTGCGCCTTAAGAACGGCGCCTTCGTCTCCGGCGGAACGCTAGCCACCAGCGGTAACGGAAGCCTCAGCGTGCTCACCGGCCACACCGGGTTCTTCGGCGGCGGTGTGACCAATTCCGGCCTGATGGTCGCCCCGAACCAGACCACGATCGGACTCGTCACGGCAATGACGAACAACGGCACGATTCGCGTTGAAGCTGGCGCGAACCAGACGTTATTTAACATCAATGACAACGCCACGCTTTCAGGCACTGGGCAACTCATATTGAGCGGTCAGAATGCAGGAATCTCCGGCCCGGACGATCGCCGGCTGACCAACGCCGCCGGCCACACGATTCGTGGCGAAGGCAAGATCGGCTTCAACACGATCTGGTTCGACAACAAGGGGCTGATCAACGCCGACGTTTCCGGCGGTACGCTCGACCTCACCGCCGACGGAACCGCTGGTGCCGATGCGTTCATCAACTCAGGAACGCTCCGCGCGTCCAACGGCGGCATACTTTTGCTCAACGGCGCCGAAGGCGGATTTAACAACACCGGCGGACTCATCGAGGCGCAGGCTGGATCGCAGGTGCGCTTTATCAACTTCGCCGACGTGCGCGGTGGAACGCTCAACAGCGTCGGCACCGGGCGGCTGCGAATCAACGAGGGTCAGAATGAAGGGTTCACCGATGTAACCAACAACGGGATACTCATCGCCGAGAACGGTTCGAGTGTCGGCACGGCCAGCACTTTTGTGAACAACGGCACGGTCAGCATTGAGGCAGGTGCGAACTTCACCGGCGTCTACGCCTACACGCCCACGCTGATCAGCGGTACGGGACAAATAGTCCTTACCGGTGCGAACGCCTACCTGCATGGCGCCAATGACCAGCGCATCACCAACGCCGCCGGACATACGATTCGCGGGCAGGGGAGCATCGGCGGCACCGAACCCTGGGTGACCAACGAAGGCCTGATCGTCGCCGACGTTCCCGGCGGGACCATGACCCTCGCCGCCGACGGCACCGCCGGGCAGAATGCGTTCATCAACACCGGCACCATCCGCGCCGCCAACGGCGGATTGATCAACTTCGGCCCTTCTGAAGGCGGATTCAACGGCACCGGCGGCACGGTCGAAGCACAGAACGGCTCGACAGTCCGTTTCTTCAACGCCAGCATTCTCGGCGGGACGTTCGTATCCGCCGGCTCCGGCGAGTTCCGAGTGCCCTCCGGATTCGCCGTCGCCTTCAACGATAACAGCCTGAGCGGCACGATGATCGCCGAGAACAACAGCAACATTCAGACCTTCGGCCCAATCGTGAACAACGGCACGATCCTGCTTGACTCTGGGGTTAACGTGGCCTTTCTGAACGTCCGCGCCCCAACCCTGCTCAGCGGCAACGGTACGCTGATCATGAGCGGCACGACGGCGTTCGTTGGCGGGTTGAACGACCAGCGCCTGACCAACGACGTCAACCACACCATCCGCGGGCGGGGAACCGTCGGCGGATCCGAAATCTGGGTCACCAACAACGGCACAATCCTGTCGGACGTAAACGGCGGATCGATCGTCCTCGCCGGCGACGGCACCGCCGGGCAGAATGCGGTCATCAACGACGGCACCATCCGCGCGACCAACGGCGGGCTGGTGCAGTTCGGCCCATCCGAAGGCGGCGTCAACGGCCTGGGCACCCTCACCGCCGACGACAACTCCACCATCCAATCGACCAGCGGGCTTTTCGTATTCCAAGGCCCCGTCAACGGCGCCGGCACGTTCGCCGCACTGGGCGGCTCGAACTTCACCGGTTCGCACTTCCGCGTCACCAACCTCGTCGTCAACGGCGCCACCGCCAACGTCCGCGCCGGCGGGGGGACGCTCGGTACCAGCAAGGTGTCGAGCCTTTCGCTCGTGGGCACTGCCCGGCTGAACCTCACCAACCATGACCTGGCCGTCGACTACACCGGCTCATCGGTCTTCGACACGATCCGTGCTGCCATCATCACCGGCTACAACAACGGGAACTGGAACGGCGTGGGCATCAACAGTTCGGCTGCGCAGGCCAGCACATCTCCAAAAACAGCGCTGGGTTACGCCGAAGCCTCACAAATCCTCGGCCCCGGCGGCGGTATGTTCTCTGGCGTGGCTGTGGATGGCACCACGGTGCTCGTGAAGTACACGATTGCCGGCGACGCCAATCTTTCCGGCAACGTCAACCTCGACGATTTCACGGCGCTGGCGGCCAATTTTGGCAACGCCGGCGTCTGGACGACGGGCGATTTTAACTACAACGGCCTGGTCAACCTCGACGATTTCACAATCCTCGCGTCAAGCTTTGGCCAAAGCCTGCCCGCTGACGTGGCGCGCGGGGCCGCGGTGCCGGAGCCGGCTGGGGCCGTGGTGTTGCTCGTGGCGGGGGCGGCGATGGCTCGTCGCCGGAGACGCTAAAAGACGCGCTCGCGCAGGTTCATTCGTTCGCCAAAGCCGCGACAGGAGGTCGCGGTTTCTTGTTGGGAAGAATGGAGAAGCTGCGCAGTCTGAAAAAGTGGAATTTTGGGGTGTTTCAGGACTTTTGTGGTTGGTCTAGTCCGCTCGTTTCATTATTATCCGAGGTGCTCTTGAGGGCATCGCGCCGCGATTCGCCCCGGCTGGTTTTAGGAGAAGGAGGAATCTCGTGCACAACCGAATTCTGTCGCGCCGTCGCCGCGCCACTGCCGCCTTGATTACCTGCAGCGTGCTTTCGAGCCTGGCCTCGGCCGCCGACACCACCTGGGTCGGCCCCGCCGCCGGCAACTGGGATACTGCTGCCAACTGGAATAACGGCACGCCCACGCTGAACAACTTCGCCTTCATTGACAACGCCGCCGCGGGGAATGCAGTCGTGACCATCGGCACCGGACTTTCTCGCAACGTCGGCACGCTCAACATCAGCGCCGGCGATGCGGTCGCGGTCAGCAATAACTCGTTCCTGCAACTCAGCGGCGACGGTACCAACGCCGCGTTCATCAACGCAGGCACGTTGCAGGTAAACTCGACCGCCAGTTCCACACTTTTTCGCCTGACGGCAACTGGCGTCGGCACAATCAGCGGCGGTGGGACGATCGTGCTCTCCGGCGCGAATGCAGGTCTTTCGGGCGTCGCGGCGTCGCGATTCATCAACATCGACAACTTCATCCGCGGGCAGGGCAACATCGGTGCCGAACTCATCACGTTCGACAACCGCGGCACCATCGCCGCCGATGTAAGCGGTGGAACGCTCACGCTCGATCCAGACGGCAACTCGGGCGTCAACAGCTTGTTCATCAACACCGGCACGCTCGTCGCAAGTGATGGCGGCACTCTCTTGCTCACCGGCGCGAGTGGTGGATCTTTCACCAACACCGGCGGGCAGATTATGGCCGGCAACAACTCACAAGTGCGGTATGTTTCAGGAGCCATTGTAACGGGTGGAATCCTGAGCAGCTCGGGAACGGGTGCCAATCGCGTGGCGGCCAGCGCGAGCGCCACATTTGTGAATGTTACCAATAACGGCCTGATGGTTGCAGAGAACAACTCCGATCTCGGCATCACCTCGAGCCTGATCAACAACGGGACGGTCAGCGTTGAGTCAACCGTCAACGCGACCGACATTGAGATTCAGAACGACACGATCATTTCTGGCAATGGCGTCATTGTCCTGTCGGGAGCGTTGCCCGGGATCAACGGCGCCGCAGCGAGCAGACTTACGCTTGGCGCGGGCCAGACTGTCCGCGGGCAGGGCCGTATTGGTCAGGAAGTGATCACCATTACGAACAACGGGCTGATTTTGGCCGACGCTAACGCAGGGACGATGACCATCGACCCGGACGGCAACTCGGGCACGAACTCTTTCATGCTCAATAACAACCTGATGCGTGCGACCAACGGCGCCACATTGTTGCTGACCGGTTCCGGCGGTGGCACGTTTAGCAACGTCAATGGCACCATCACCGCGGACGATAACTCGGTGGTTCTCCTGCAGACCAACGCCAGCGTGACCGGTGGGACTTTCAACACCAATGGCAGTGGGTCGGTTCGGGTCGGTGCCGGCCAGGACGCTTTCTTCACCAATATCACCAGTAACGGCCTGATGGTTGGCGAGAACAACTCCGACTTCGGCATCGCCACCAGCTTCGTCAACAACGGCACGATCGCCGTAGAAGCAGGGGCCAATGCCACCGATCTGGAGATTCAGAACGACACGACCATTTCCGGCACCGGTGTGATCATCCTTTCGGGCGGGAACGCGGGGATCAACGGCGCCGCAGCGAGCAGACTTACGCTTGGCGCGGGCCAGACTGTCCGCGGGCAGGGCCGTATTGGTCAGGAAGTGATCACCATTACGAACAACGGGCTGATTTTGGCCGACGCTAACGCAGGGACGATGACCATCGACCCGGACGGCAACTCGGGCACGAACTCTTTCATGCTCAATAACAACCTGATGCGTGCGACCAACGGCGCCACATTGTTGCTGACCGGTTCCGGCGGTGGCACGTTTAGCAACGTCAATGGCACCATCACCGCGGACGATAACTCGGTGGTTCTCCTGCAGACCAACGCCAGCGTGACCGGTGGGACTTTCAACACCAATGGCAGTGGGTCGGTTCGGGTCGGTGCCGGCCAGGACGCTTTCTTCACCAATATCACCAGTAACGGCCTGATGGTTGGCGAGAACAACTCCGACTTCGGCATCGCCACCAGCTTCGTCAACAACGGCACGATCGCCGTAGAAGCAGGGGCCAATGCCACCGATCTGGAGATTCAGAACGACACGACCATTTCCGGCACCGGTGTGATCATCCTTTCGGGCGGGAACGCGGGGATCAACGGCGCCGCGGGCAGCCGACTCACGCTCGGATCGGGCCAGACCCTCCGCGGGCAGGGTGCGGTCATGCAGGAAGTAATCACGATGACCAACAATGGCGTGGTGTCTGCCGACGTGCCCGGTGCGGTGATGACGCTCGATCCCGACGGCAACAGCGGTAGCAATTCATTCATGCTCAACAACGGAACCCTCCGCGCTACCAACGGCGGAACACTTCGGCTTACCGGTTCAAGCGGCGGGACATTTACCGGCAACGGGCCCGTGATCGCCGACACCGGCTCGACGGTGGAAACCCTCACCAGCGCGATCGCGACGATCGGCCCGGTCAGCGGCGCGGGAACGGTTTCTATCGCCGGCGCTTCGAACGTGCAGGCCCGGCACTATCGCGTGGGGACACTATCCGTCTCGTCGGCCACCGCGCGCGTGGCCGCCGGAGGTGGCACGCTTGGCACAAGCATCGTGAATGCTTTGTCGCTGGCCGGAACGGCCCGGCTGGACTTAAGCGATCATGATCTGGCGATCGACTACAGCGGCAGTTCCGTGCTCAATAGCATTCGCGCGTCCATCGCCACAGGCTTTGCAGGTGGAGCCTGGAACGGCGTGGGCATCAACAGTTCGGCGGCCGCGGCGAGCACCTCACCGAAGACGGCACTCGGCTATGCCGAAGCGTCACAGATTCTAAGCCCCGGCGGCGGGGTGTTCTCCGGCGTTGCGGTTGATGGCACCACGGTATTGGTCAAGTACACCGTTGCCGGCGACGCCAATCTTTCCGGCAACGTCAACCTCGACGATTTCACGGCGCTGGCGGCCAATTTTGGCAACGCCGGCGTCTGGACGACGGGCGATTTTAACTACAACGGCCTGGTCAACCTCGACGATTTCACGATTCTCGCTGCCAGCTTCGGACAGACTCTGCCCGCCGACGTAGCGCGCGGCGCCGCTGTACCGGAGCCAGCGGGCGCAATCGGCGCGCTGGTTGCCGCGGTCGTTGGCCTGTCGCGCCGGCGTCGCAGCCGATGACCGAATCGCGGGTGGTCGCACAGGATTGAGCGAAGGATTGAGCCTGCTTTCTCGGCGGGGCGGTGATGCTGCTCGCACAGGTCGCGCGACGGTTGTTAGATGTGTCGCTTCATGGGAATTGACACGCGGGCGGCGCAGTTCGAGGCGTTGATCGAAGGTGCAGCGCGGGGAATAGCGTGGGCACCGCGAGTTAGCGCACCGGCTGCGTCGCGGCTGCGGCACGGCGTAAAGCTAGTTCAGCCAATAAGTTAGCGGTTTTCGCGGCGTTCTGCACATGCCCGGCGGCAGTGCTCTGTTGATGCGCCAGGTCCAACTGCTCGGCGGCGCGGGTTAGCGCATTGCTTTCCAGATATGCCCGGCCGAGGTTCCGCCGGACGATCGGCTCCATCGATTCAAACTTCCCATCGGCCACACGAGCCAACAAGCTCTCCAGCATCGCCACCGCCGCCGCGGAGTCACCCGATTCGAGAAGGCACAGCGCGTGATTGTTACTGGCGCTGAGGCTGTACTGATGTGCCTGCCCGTACTTGGCCTCGAAGTAGGTGGTAGCGTTAACGTAGGCTTCTTTCGTTTGCGCGAATCGCTTCAATCCAACCAGCGCAGCCGCGCGGTTCATATTGAGGCGATGAAACAAATCGCTCTCTACACCCTGCGCTTCCCGCGCCGCCGCCACGGCAGACTCGCACAATTCCATCGCTTCGGAAAATCGCTCGGCGCGAAGCAGAAACGCGGAATAGCCAAGCGCCTCATTCAGCGTGAGATCGTGCGTCCAGCCTAGCTCGCTGACCCGAACCTCGATCAGATCTTTCCAGATGCGGGCGGCTTCGTCATTGCTCCCGGCGCGCTCCAGGTTGTCCGCCAGATTGCGGCGGATCTGCAGCACAAGAAAGTGGCCCGGTCCCAACGCAGCGGTCGCCTCGCGTAAGACCGCCCGAAACTCCTTCACGGCATCGTCAATGCGACCCAGCTCTGAAGCGCACGTCGCCAGATTCTGTCGCAGCGTCAGGGCTGCCACAGTCTTGTCGCTGCCGACCTTCTTTCGCGCGTCCAGCGCCTGCCGGGTAATCGTCTCGGATTCAGCGAAGCTGCCTTGTTCGAAAAGCACGTTTGCCAGGGCACCCATCGCTGTAAGCGTAAGCTCGTTGGTTTCGCCAAGCTCCCGCTGGGACAACAAGACGACTTCGCGATACTTCCTCTCTGCCTCGGAGTAGTTGTGCTCGTCGGCGTCACATCCGGCGAGAACTTCCCGGAGGCCGATGATGACTCGCGCAGGTGCAGAATGATCCTGCGATTCCCGCAGTGCAGCCTCCGCCAGCTCACGCGCCTCCTTTGGCCTGTACTGCCAGCGCAGCGTCGTTGCCAGCCGTGCGCGATCGTCGAATCCGCTGGTTGAAGCAAGCTCTCCAAGCTGCCGGCGCAGCGAGATGGCGCGCGTGAGATGAGTATGCGCGCGATCGTACTCTGCCAAACCGAAATACATCCAGCCGAGGCTCGACCGAACGTCGGCCTCCACCGCCGGCGATTTCAGTGAGCCAAGCCGCGCCTCGGCGGCGGTGAGCGCGGCGAGCATGGTCAGATTTTTGTCGCCGGTCTGCGGATCGACTGCACTGATGATGCTGGAAAGAAACTGGTTCACCGCGTTCGCCTTGTCACGCTCGCGCGCGGCGCGAAGCCCGGATTGGGTGACCAAGACGCCCGACACGGCCAAGAGCACTGCAAAGGCGCACCCGACTGCCAGGCCGATGCGATGCCGCCGCGCAAACTTGCAGGCGCGATAGAGCCCGCTGGGCGGGCGGGCGGTGATCGGCTCATGGTTGAGCACTCGCTGCAAATCATCGGCGAAGGCTTGTGCGGAAACGTAGCGCTGCGACTTCTCGCGCGACAGTGCAGTCATCACAACCACGCTCAGATCGCCCTTCAGAGACGAATCGAACCGCGCCAGCGGCACGGGTTCGGTCGATTCGATGCGGCGAAGCGTTTCCGTCAGCGAAGCATTGAGATTGTCGATCGGCAATCGCCCGGTGAGCAGCTCGTACAGTATCACCCCAAGCGACCAGACATCGGATCGTACGTCCACCTCATCCAACCGCCCGGCGGCCTGCTCGGGGCTCATATACATGGGCGTGCCGAGCAACATCCCCGCTGTGGTGTGCCAACTGGTCAGCGGGGAATCTTCTCCGGCAATGCGCGCGATGCCGAAATCGAGCACCTTGGGTTCGCCGCTGGCGTCGACCAGCACATTGGCTGGCTTCAGGTCGCGGTGGATGATCGCCTGCTGGTGGGCCGCCTGCACGGCCGACGCAACTTTGATCATCATTCGGACAATGTCTGCCCGGGCTAGCTTGCGCTGGCGTGCCGACTGTGTGATGGGGGCGCCGTCCACCAATTCCATCGCGATAAAGGGCATGACGATGCCGCTTTCACCGCGATGCACCCCCGCCTCGAAGATTTGCGCGACATTAGGGTGCCGGATGCGCCCCAAAGCCTGTGATTCACGCTCAAATCGGCCAGCCGAATCGACCAGCGGCAAAGGACTGCGCAATAATTTGAGAGCCACCCGGCGATCGGGCTTGGCCTGCTTTGCCTCATATACCGCCGCCGTCGCGCCTTCGTTGATGAGGCGGGTCAGAACGTATTGTCCGATGCGCCGACCTCCCATCGCGATCAAATCCGGCCCGCCCACGCCCACCCACAGGTCGATCCGCGGCGCAATGACACCGGTGGACCCCTCTGCAGCGATGAGGAGTTCGTCCACCTCGCGGCGTACATCTTCGTTGCCGTTGCATCGGGTGTTCAGGAAAGAGTTGCGCGCATCATGGGTGAGATCGAGCGCCTCGGCGACGATTGACTTAATGGTGTCCCAGTTGGCGGGAGTCGTGGGCATGGGCAACAGGCTATACCCCCTGTATGCGTCGAAGCAGCCATGCACGGGCAACTGCCCAGTCATATTTTACGGATCGCGGCGACCGATCCATTGCTTTGGCGGTCTCGTCCACCGACAGACCGCTGAAATAGCGCAGCATCACGACTTCGTGAAGTGTCGAGTCAAACTGTGCAAGCTCGTCCAATGCTTCGCCGAGGGCGATCAGTCCGTCTGCGTCGGCGTTGTCTGCGGTGGCGTCGATGAAATCCAGATCCTGACGTTTTCGCCCGCCGCCGTGCTTTTTTGCTGAAACTTTGCGGGCGCGTTCGATCAGAATTCGCTTCATCGCCTCGGCCGCCGCCGCAAAGAAATGGCGCGGGTTCTCCCACCGCACCGCGGGGTCGGCGTTGAGGCGCATATACACCTCGTGGACCAAGGCTGTCGTTTGAAGCGTTAAACCCGATTTTTCATGCGTCATCTTGGCGTGGGCCAGGTCGCGCAACTGCGTATAGACATGGGGAAAGATGTCGCGCGTCGTGCCGGTAAATGCCGCCGGCGGAGTCGCTTCCGCGACGCTGCTTTGCTCGTTCTTAGAAAATCTTTGCCCCGGCATACCTGTATTTTCGCACAACTTCCCGCTTCATCCAAAAGATTCGTTCAGCCCGGCCAATGCGGGTTTTGAGCGATGCGAAAGATGGGCAAGTTGGATCAATCAGTCGCCGCACGAGAAGGAGAATGTCATGTCTATCAGCCGTCCCATACACCGTAGCCGGGCGATCGCCTTTCTGGCCGCCATCGCCGGGATTTCCTCGATTGCGTCGGCACAAACCACCACATGGACCGGCGGGGCCGGTACATGGAACGACTCGGGAAAGTGGACCAGCGGTGTGCCAGGCTTTGGCGGGATCGCCGTGGTTGACAGCAATAACCCCGTTGCCAGCACTGTCTCCGTGGAGTTTGGCGCAAACCTCGGCACCCTGAGTGTATCGGCAGGCGACCTGGTGCAGGCCACCGGCGGGACATTCACCGTCACCCAGCGCACAGTCAACGCTGGCACCATCCTGGCCGACGGCGGGGTGGTGGTGCTGCAAGGCTCGGCCACCTTCTCCGACAACACCGGCGGGACCATCCGCGCCGGTAGCAGCGATGTACGCTTCAACAGCATCTGGATCGCCAACGGCACCCTCACCAGCAGCGGCGCCGGCGTGGTGCGCATGGCCAGCGGGTTCAACTTCCTTCAGGACATCACCAATACCGGCAACCTCACGCTCGACGGCGGGGCGCGGTTCGACCCGCGCAACACCGTCAGCAATCACGGTTCGATCAACCTCAACGGCAACTGGGAACTGTCGGGCGTTTCTGTCACGCTCAACGGTTCTGGCGTCGTCAATGTCAACAACACGAACGTCACGGGATCGGCTTTCGTCGGAACACTGACCAACAACTCGACGATTCAGGGGCTCGGTCGTATCGGAAACTCATTGACCAGCCTGTTCAACACCGGCACGATCATCGCCAACGCTTCCGGCCAGACCCTGCGCGTCAACGCCGCCGGGAACGATAGCGCGACCACGCTCACCTTCCAGAACAGCGGCACGCTCATGGCCGCCGGGGGAACGCTGCAGATCGGCCAGGGGAGTGAGTTTGTGCGCTTGAACAACGCAGGCGGGCGGATCATCGCCAACGGCAGCGACGTGAACATTCGCGGTGAAATCACCGGCGGCACGCTCAGCAGCAGCGGCGGTGGAGTGATTCGTGTCAACAGCAACGGGTTCTACCTGCGCGACGCGACCAACAACGGCAACATCACCGCCGACACCGGTGGCATCTTCGGTCTGCGCGGCGTCGTCACGAACAACGGATCGATCAACCTTGTCGGCAATCCCTCGTTCACCAGCTTTGATCAGAGCGCGGGCAGCGCTACACTCATCGGCACGGGCGTGGTGAACGTAAGCGGCGTGTCAATCCGCGCCATCGCGGCGGCGGGGACGCTGATTAACAGCAGCACCATTCAGGGAGGCGGATTCTTCGGCACGGTGGGTGGCAGTTCGCTGCACTTCACCAACAACAGCACAGTTCACGCCAGCAGCGGCACGCTTGATTTGAACGGCGGCGCTGGCTGGATCAACAACGGGGTGCTGCGCGCCAGCAACGGCGCGGGAATGCGACTTCTCGGCAATCTGAACTTCGCGCCGCTGACCAACAACGGCTCGATCGACATCGCTGCCGACGGCACATTCTCGGCGGGGCAGGACGCGCGTTTCAGTGGCGGGACAGCGGTGCTCGCTGGCACGCTCGAACTATCCGGCACCAGCTTCGGCGGCAGCCCGGCGGTCGGCACGCTCACCAACTTCCGCGGCACGGGCAGAGTCAACGTGTTCACCAACAGTCGGCTGAACATCGCCGCGGGCAACGGCACACTCGGCACCAGCAAGCTCGGAAGCCTGTCATTCGGAACAGCCAGCCCGGGGCGGCTTAACATCAACGACAACGACCTGATTTGGGACTACACCGGCGCCTCGCCACTGACAACGGTGCGTCAATCCATTCAGTCGGCGTACAGTTCGGGCACATGGGGCGGGGCGGGAATCACCAGCGACCTCGCCGCCGCCGCTGCCGCCGGGGCGGGGGTGAAGACGGCGATCGGTTACGCCGAGGCCACGGCGCTCGGCAGCCCGGCAACATTCGGCGGGCAGCCGATCGACAATACCAGCATTCTCATGCGATATACCGTCGTCGGCGACGCCAATCTCTCTGGAGGGACCAACCTCGACGACTTCACGGCGCTTGCCGCCAACTTCGGCAGCAACGGCGTCTGGACCCAGGGCGATTTTAATTACAACGGCATGGTAAATCTGGACGACTTCACGTTGCTCGCGGCCAATTTCGGCCAAAGCCTCCCCTCCGAGGTAGCACGCGGTGCCGGGCTTGGCACGTCAGTGCCGGAGCCAGCCGGCGCGGTCGTCGCGTTGGTGCTGTTGTCAGCCTTGCCGCGTCGCGGTCGCCGGTGCAAGAGTAAGATCGGCATAAGCAAGACACCCGCCGCCGGCTCGGGCACCTCGGCGGTGATGGTTAGCAGCGGGCGATTGGCGGAGTTGCTGTAGCTGCGTGCGTTAAACAAAAATGCAATGTCGTCGTCGGCCGGGGTATAGACGAAGCTGGTGCGTGCCCCCGTGCCGGCGGGGTTGATCAGGTCGGCCAGGAGCGCGGGGTCGGGCGCGAGTGTCCATGTCCGGCGGATGTTGTTGCCGGGCGCGTCCCAGGTAAATCGTCCCAGCGGTCGGTCGGCGGGGGAGAGGAACGCATCGAGCGAGTGAAACGTCACACCATCTGTCGTCGGCTTCAGCGGAAAGCCGATGCCCTCCTCCCAACTGTCATCGGCCATCCAACTGATGTTAAAATCGCCGGCGCGAATGACGGGGAACATGAGATTGTTCGGCCGAATCCCCGCAGCGCCGGCGTTGGAGCCGTGGCGGATGGTCACGGAAGTGATTCCCCACGCGCCGGCCCCCAGTTGCGCGTCAAACTGCGCTTTGACATTTGACGTGTTAAACCGCACGACCGTCTTAAACACACCCTGTCCGCCGTTCGCGCCGGCGACCATGAGCGATGAGGCATCGCCGTAGTTCAGGCCGGCAAGCTCGTTGGCCGGCCCGGTGGCAACAAACGCATCCGCCGACGCGCCAAGCGTTATCACCGCCGCTGCACATGGGGCTGCACACACCAAAAACATACCTGCAAACGCCAGATACCGCATTGCGCTGTTCTTCCAGGAGAGAAGTCGATCGATCCCGTCGCCGCACGAAAACGGGCTGCGCAACGTATCGCGATCGGGCGAAAGATAAAACAAAAATCCCACCATTTTTCTCGCCGCGAATGCCAGCCAGCCACCTGCGGCAAAGGTGGAGCAAACTCGATTTGATTGGCATTCTCCACCGGCCTATGGTTCACGGTTGGAGTGATTGAATTTACACCCGGAGACCTTTCGATGACCATGCCAGGTACCTCGCTCCTGTCCGCCGCGGTCATGCTCGCCACCGCTGCGGCGTTGTCGATGGCAGCAAACCGCGATGTCGCTTCCCCCACACCCACCTCCACACCCACCTCCACGACGCAGCCGATCGTCGCACCCGTCATCACGGCGGCGCCCGCGCCCGGCGAAACCGTCCGTGTCGGCGGCGACAGGACCGCGCGAATCTCCGGCACCGATGGCAACTTCCGCGCCGGGGTGTGCAACATCGATACGCCTCTCCCCACCGGCTATCCACCGCCCACGCCCCCGCAGGCGATCGACCTCAAGACCTACCCCGCCGTGCGCGCCGCCCGCGTCAACGGCGCAGGCAACCCCGACAGCGGGAAAAACGAGACCTTCTGGCCGCTGTTCAATCACATTAAGAAACATGAAATCGCGATGACGTCCCCCGTCGAGATGAACTACAGCAACCTCACCAGTGCCCCGGGTTCCGCGCCTGATGCCTGGTCCATGTCGTTTCTCTACCGCGAGCCTGACATGAACCAGCCGGGCCAGGAAGGCGCGGTCATCGTCGAAGATACCGCGCCGCTCACGGTCATCTCCCTCGGCATGAAAGGCGACTATTCGATGAAGACCATGCGCGAAGGCATGCAGCAAATCGAGTCATGGCTAACCGAAAACCCCCATTGGCAACCCGCCGGCGAATGGCGCACGCTCTACTACAACGGCCCGGCGCTTTTCTTCTGGAACAAATGGGCAGAAGTGCAATTGCCAGTGAAGCCGACGGAGTAGCCCGCCGCGGGGGGCTTCGGCCGGGGAACTTCCCGGGAATGAAAGGTGCAACGATGGCCCGGGTGCGACGCACCCGAAGCCCGCTTCGTGCGCCTTACGTCAGAGTTTTCTTACTCCCAGCGTAGACATTGCAATTCGTACGCGAGGTATGTAACCTTCTTCACAGAAGGGATCGGAAGGCCCGGTTTTGAATACAAGCCAGTCTTTCTAGGGCAAACGGGGCAATCTGCATCTCACGGGGCGACCTCTGGTGGGGTCACTTCGCTTTTCTTCATTGGTGCGCGCCTCATTACAGGCGCGGGGAGGTAAGTCATGCGGGCATTTTCCAAGAGTAGCGGTGGGCGTTTGTTCGCTCGGCAGCGGTTGCAGCAGGCTGCGAGGATTGAGGCGCTGGAGGTACGGCGATTTCTGCATTCGACGGGCACAGACCATGATCACGAGATCGCACCTGCGCCGACCGAATCACGGAGTTCGCCGTTCGCACCGCAAGAGGCAAATGATCATCGGTTTGTGTTCGATTCCGGGGCGGGTTTGGACACAAGCTGCTCGTTCAATGACTTGTTCATTCAGATTCCCATCGAGCGACATGTGGGAGATCTACAGAAACTGCTGCAGAACGGTCTGATTTCCCCGCAGATCACGATTCAGATGCCGGCATTCGACGTCGACGTCAACGGCGCGCCCGGCTTCCCGCCGGAGCAGGACGATGTTTACCTGATCAACAGCAATGGCTCGAAAAAAATCGGCACGCTCACCGGTGACAATCAGATCTGGGTGAAAAACAAGTTTACGATCGACACGCGAGACTTGGTCTTCGCCGCTGCCGATGGCACTCCGGGGATGAACACGATTCGAATCGACGTCGATGTACAGGGTCCGGGCAATTGGTGCACCGCGATTGACTGGATTCAGATTGATGTGGAGAAGATTCCCGCACCAACGTTGTTTGCCCACGGCATTTTGTCCGAGGGACGCTTTTGGAACGACGTGTTTCGACCGATGCTGACCGAGTTGGGTGTTCCATCCGAAACCATTGACTTGGGAAATCTAGATAGTATTGGTGCCAACGCGGGCAAGATTTCCACCAAAGTCGAGCAGATGGCGCAGCTTTGGGGCGTCGACAAAGTAAACATTATGGCGCACAGCAAGGGTGGTATTGATGGTCGCCAGTACGCTGAAACAAGCAATCGTGTGAATCGATTAATCATGATGGGAACTCCGAATGCCGGGAGTCCGCTCGCTGACAAGATTCAGCTTGCGTTACTCGCGTCCCCGCTCGGATTCTTAGGAACCGCCGCACTAAACTCGCTTGCTGGGCCGGCAGGAGTGCAGCTGACCACCCCTTACATGCTCGCATACAATCTTTTCCACGGTTCGAACGCGGATACTGATTACATCGGGATTGCAGGTGACTATCGCTTTGGCACCAGCTTCTTCAATCCGTTTGACTTGTTCTTTTCGGGTTTCCTCTTCGGTCGCAGCGACTTAGTCGTCCCAACTTGGTCAGTCGGTGCCAATTCGTTCACGAATTACTTGGGGTCAATACAGACGATCGGTCAAGATCGTGATGCGATTCACTTCGATCCTCCGTTGCTGGGCCTGAACGCCGGCCAGATCAAATCTGAGCAGTTTGCCCAGCGACTCGTGCCGCTCCTTGCCGAACCCGTGGAAGCATTGGCGAGAAACTTCGTCCCTGCTCCGCCCATTCCGGAACAACTGAACACTGCACCAAGCGTTGCAGGGCTTATCGAAGAAGGACAGACCGTGGAACGAACGCTGACCGTCGATGGAAGCGGTGATATCCGGTTTGGGCTGATCGATTTGGATGGCTCCATTCAGATGAGTCTTGTTTCACCTAATGGAACAGTCATCACCCCCACAACAGTAAATCCCGATATCAGTTTTGACCTCGCGCTTGACGGGCAGGGGTTTCGCGCAGCTGTTTATGATGTCCGGTCAACTGCCGCAGTCCGAGGTGACTGGATCGTGCGTTTGACGGCTCCGAACGTGAACAGCACATCCAATTTTGCACCATATGTGGTTGAAGCCGTCTCGGCTACATCGACAATCTCTCTTGCGACAAGCACTGATCGGACGGGCTATCGCCGCGGCGATCCAATCCGAATCGAAGCGGTTCTGCGAGATGCAAGTACGCCAGTTCTTGACGGCTCAGTAGCCGCCATGGTGCTGAAACCGGATGGTCAAATGACCTCGCTTACTTTGCGCGATGATGGTACGCAAGGTGATCCAACCGCTGGCGATGGGCGCTACGTTGGCGTGCTCACTGACACACAGGTCGGCGGAACATTCAGAATCTCGGTGAAGGCAAATGGCTCATCGACGCGGCCGTTTTCGCGCGAATCCTTCGTGATGGCCGCGGTTGCTCGAAGTGAGACTCGATTCACTGGAAATTTCATCGATCGCGGCGTTGACCTGAATTCAAACGGCTTATTCGATCGCCTTGTCATTAATGCTGAAATCGCCGTTACTCACGCTGGAACGTACCGCTATACAGCAGAGTTGACTCAAAATGACGGAACTTTGCTGCAAACCGTCAACGGCGCGCTCGGTTTGTCCGCGGGAACTCAAAACTTACCGCTCTCATTTGATGGGGCGGCGATATACAGCGCCCGGCTCAATGGGCCTTATAGGCTGAAAGTCCTGCGACTGGCTGAAGAGGAAGCGACCGACCTTCTCCCGCTTCAGGATTTGACCAACGCGCACACCACCGCCGCCTACACGTTTCACCAGTTCGAGCACGATGACATTGTCGCGCTGGGCACGGGTAGTGATCAGGGCGTTGATACCAATGCCAATGGCAAGTTCGATCAGCTTCGTGTCACCACCAATGTAGACGTCCGCCAGGCCGGCAACTATCAGTATTCGGCCAGACTCGAAGACGCCGATGGAACCGACTTGGGCTTCGCCGCTGGCTCGGCCGTGCTCCCGGCGGGTGTCTCTCCGATTGATCTGACGTTCAACGGGCAGTCGATCGGGGCTAACGGCGAAGATGGCCCCTACTTCGTAAAGGATCTTCTGATCTTTTCGTCCTCCACCAACTCTGCCAACATTGAGGATGTCTATACAACGTCGGCATATTCGGCCTCTCAGTTCGAGGGCTTCGTTGCCGCCACTGCCGTATCCAGCTTTACACTCGTCAATGCCAGTAACGAGCAGGACCTGATGACCATCGCCGACGGAGCGACCATCAGCCTTGCTCGGCTGCCGACCCGCAACCTGAATGTCCGTGCAAATGTGACCGGATCGCCGATCGGAAGCGTTGTGTTCAAGCTGGATTCTCAGAATCCGCGGATTGAAAGTGCTGCTCCCTTTGCACTCTTTGGCGATACCAACGGCAACTACAGAAATGGCAGCTTCGCCCTCGGCCAGCATACGCTGATCGGGACGCCATTTGCAGGAACTGGTGGTACCGGCACTGCGGGAACACCGCTCACGGTCAACTTTACGGTGATCGACCGCGCTATCACCCAGTTTATCCTGGTGAACGCCGACACCGAGCAGGACATTATCGCGCTCACGCCTAACATGACGCTCAATCTCGCCACGTTTCCGCGCAACCTCAACGTACGTGCAGTGACCAATGGCGAACCGGTCGGGAGCGTGCGATTCAACCTGGACGGCGGATTTGCCAGGACAGAGAACGCCGATCCATTCGCGCTGTTTGGAGATGACACTTCCGGCGACTACTTCGCAGGCACATTCCGCACGGGTAACCGGACGATGACCGCCACGCCATTCGCGCTGGACAACGCAAAGGGAGCGAAGGGTGTGCCTCTGACGCTCAAGTTCAAAGTGATCAACGTGATCGCCCGGGGCGTCAATCAGACCTCGGCACCGCAGAATCCCTTCAGCAACTGGTCTATTCGCGGTGAAGCGCCTCGGGATTTGCTCAACCGGCACGTCGCCGACGGCATATACCCCCTGACGGGCGACGATCGGCAGCAGATTCTGCGGTCGTAGACCAGCCGTTTTGGGGTGGCGAAATTTTGGGTGGAGTCGGCACGGCGCGAGCTCGGGTTGAGTCCCGGGCTCGCGTCGCCTTCTTTTCAAAGAGTCCGCTGCAGAGAGTCTCGTGGATGCGGGTGAGCTCGCAGCGTGTGGCTGATGGAGTACGCTCCGTCGCAGGAAAGCTGCATGCGATAGCCATCCCTCCCGGACACGCGGGGCAGGTGACCTGGCACCAACCACCGTGTCGATCTCTGGGCGACGAAGTTGTCTAAATGAAGGCCCGCGAATCGCGAACGGCAGCCTGATTTTCTTACGAGCCGGAAGCGAGAGCGCCCGGTGGAATCTATTTGTCTTGATTCGCGCGAAAGACGCTTCTGCTTCCGTGACACACACCGCCTCCTCCGGTCGCTGACGCTCGCGGCTCGTAAGCGTGAACGGTCGGTTCGTTCGCGATTCGCGGTCGCGCATTTAGATACACTTAAGTAAACATGATGCGACAAAGGAAGCCATTCGTCGATCTCTGGAAGCCGGGTTGCAAATCCCTGCCACACACGCGCGAATGTCTCAAGCAGTCGGCGTGAACCGCGGCAGGCTCGGCGGGGTGGGAGGGGACTTTTCTTAGCGCGGCGTTAGGGTGTGGTTAGTACTTAGTCGCGTCGTAAGTGATTTTTGTGTAATGATTTACGATGCGAGTTGCAGATTGTTCCGCGCGGAACAATTGAAGTAGGCAGAGGGCGGTGGGCAGTCGGCAGAGTGCTTGAGACATCTTGGTTCTACCCCAGGGCCCGCAGACCCGCCCCCCGGGCCCCTCCCGGGGTACCGGGCGGGGGAAGTATCGCTTTGTTCCGCGCGGAACATCTTCAGTCGGCAGAGGGCGGTCGGCAGTCGGCAGGAATTCATAGTTCCGCGCGGAACAATTGGTCGGCGGGGCGGCTGCGTCGTTGGCGGGGTCGGTGCGGCGTGCTGGATCTCATTGTTTCAGAGTGCCTCGAAGAAGTCGTTGCCCTTGTCGTCGACGACGATGAATGCGGGGAAGTTGACCACTTCGATTTTGCGGATGGCTTCCATCCCGAGGTCTTCAAAGTCGACCAGTTCCATGCGCTTGATGTTGAGCTGCGCGAGAATGGCCGCCGGGCCGCCGATGCTGCCGAGGTAGAACCCGCCGTGCGTCTGGCATGCATCGGTGACTTGCCTGCTGCGGTTGCCTTTGGCGAGCATGATCAAACTCCCTCCTTGCGATTGGAATTGATCGACAAACCCATCCATTCGCCCTGCAGTGGTAGGGCCGAAGCTGCCGGTGGGCATACCCTCGGGCGTCTTGGCGGGGCCGGCGTAATAGATCGGGTGATCCTTAAAATACTGTGGCATGGGCTGGCCGGCATCGAGCATCTGTCTGATGCGCGCGTGGGCGGCATCGCGCGCCACAATCAGCGTGCCGGTGAGTTCGACGCGCGTCTTCACGGGAAACTGCGAAAGGATCTTCAGCACGGCGGGCATGCCCATGTTCAGGTCGATCTTCACCGGCGCGGCCATCTTCGGCGCCCCGGTCGGAAGGAACCGGCCGGGGTTGGTTTCGAGCTGTTCGATGAAGACGCCATCGTGGGTGATTTTGGTCTTGATCTGCCGGTCGGCACTACAGGAAACACCAATGCCAATAGGCATGCTTGCAGCGTGGCGCGGCAGGCGAATGACGCGGACGTCGTGGGCGAAATATTTCCCGCCGAACTGCGCGCCGATCTTTGAGTGCTGGGTGGCCCGCAGAATCCGCTGTTCCCAATCCGGCACTCGAAACGCGCGCCCGCCGGCGCTGCCGGTGGTGGGGAGGTGATCGAGATAGCCGGCGCTGGCAAGCTTGAGCGTCTTCATCGTCGTCTCGGCGCTGGTGCCTCCGACGACCACCGCAAGATGGTACGGCGGGCAGGCGCTTGTGCCGATGTCTTTCAACTTTGATGCCACAAATGAGGCAAGTTCGTCTTCATTCAAAATCGCTGGCGTGGCCTGATAGAAATACATCTTGTTCGCGCTACCGCCGCCTTTGGCCATGAACAGCAGCTTAAACTCGCTGCCGGGTTCGGCGCTGATATCGATCTGCGCGGGCAGGTTGGTTCCCGTGTTTGCCTCTTTGAACATCTCGATCGGCGCGAGCTGCGAGTAGCGCAAGTTGCGCTGCTGATAAACGTCAAACACGCCGCGGCTGATCCACTCGGCATCGTCGCAGTCGGTCAGTACATATTGCCCCTTCTTACCAACGACAACTGCGGTGCCGGTGTCCTGGCAAGTAGGCAGTTGCCCGGCCGCGGCGACGACGGCGTTTTGCAGATGGGTGTAGATGACAAACTTGTCGTTATCACTGGCTTCGGGGTCGCTCAGCTCTTCACTCAACCGCTTCAGGTGCGACGTGCGGAGATAGAAGGAGATGTCCGTCAGCGCCTGCTTTGCCAGCTCCTGCAAAACGGCCGGTTCGACTTTAAGAAACGTCCGCCCGGCGGCGTCGATGGTGCTGACTCCATCGCGCGTGAGCAGGCGATACTGCGTGTCGTCGTCGCCGAGTTGCAGGGTGGGTTCGTAGTTGAAAGTTACAGGCATCGTTGGCTCCGAAATCGGATTATCAATCACGCGAGATGAAGGGCAAGTAAACGACGCGCGCCGATCTGACCGGCACTGCTTCGGCCAGCGATTGTTGGAGTCGCAGGCGCTAGAACGAGCCGAACCGCTTTGTCACGTCGCTCCGAATCCACACGCGCTTGCCGTCGGTTGATGTGTCGGCCCAGTCGTGCTGCTTCAGGAACTCGACTAACTCGCGTACGCGCGGGAGTGGTCGATCGGGAGTGATGAGCTGGCGGACCTCGATGCCCTGGCCTGCGGCGAGCAATTCATCGGCAATCTCGGCGGCGGCGGTGAGGCGCGACATGTCGAGCTTGCCGCGCCCCTGGAAGCGATCGATCGCCTCCCAGAGCATTCTTGGGCCCGTCAGCGCCAGTTCCACATACACTGCGGCTGCGGCGCGGGTTTGGTTCATGCGGTATTCGCCCATGCTGTCGGCGTCGAGTGGGTCGCCGTGCGAGCGCGCGGCGTCCATGTAAAATCCGCCGTGCGTTCGCCGTTCGTACCACATCTGCCACGGTACGATAACGAAGCAGAGAAGGAAAAATGTCGAGAAGAACCCGAGTGGCCACGGCCAGCGGAAGTTGAAGCAAATGAACTTGACGAAGATTGTCAGAAAGAACGGTGCCGCCAGGGTCAAGGGCACTCCGATCGCGAGGCGTGTCGCCATCGATGCGAAATCGAGCGCCTCGGTCTGCTGGAGAGCGAGAATGATCTTTTGCCGGCGCGACGTGCCGGTCGACGGGTTGCGATAATCCAGCGGCGCGCTCACGCCTGCCCCGCGTTGAAACGCTCGGCCTCGGCCAGCAGTTGCTCGAACAACGCGCGCGTGCCGTGTTGATCGGTCCACTGGCGGATGTAGCGAAGGTCGAGGGTTTTGCAGTGAACCGCCAGAACGTTTTCGATGTCTTCGCGATCCTTTGCCCGCGGTGCCCGCACACACCATCGCAGCTTGGTAACTACGATGTCCTCTGGACTCAGCACATAAGCCACCGTCGATCCAACCGCACCACGAACCCTACGAGCAAACCGCGCCTGATCATGCGGATCGGAGGTCAATCCAAAGAGCTCGATTGTGAAAAGGGCTTCGCGGTGACGAATCTTGTAGCGTGGGGTCCGCGTAACCGACTCGAAGGACATCTGAGGATCGAACGTGAAATCGGGGCCGATGGCTGCAACAAGTTCGCGAATGCGCAGCTGATCGATCTCAACGACAAAATCGGCATCCTTCGTCGATCTGGGTTCGATGTAAGCGTTAACCGCAAACGATCCAACCGTGACATACGGAATCTGAAGTGATTCCAACGCCGAAATCGCTCGCTGGACAAACACTACCGCTGTCATACACGGCCCCGCAACCTTGAGGCGATATCCATCCGACGTCGAATCTCATCGTCAACCCTCGCGGGGTCCCAATCGGGGTTCTGCTGCCGAATGCTGCCGCGCGCGATTTCGCACGCGTAGTCGAACAACTCGGCGCCGGCCAGGAACCGTTGCGCGAAACTCATGCGTGATGCATCGTCGAGCGATTCACGTCGCAGGTCATCGATTGAGAGTTTCTTGACCATACATCTCAGTATATCACGTCTGTTTCACCGCCCGAAGCGCCAAAAACATCGGAATCTCCTCTCGCGCGGTGTTCTCGGCCTTGGCGCGTGGGCCAGGTTGGCTGCGCTTGTGGCTTGGCCATTCTTCGATTGCGTCGATGAGCAGGCCGGCCTTTGCTGCGGCTCTTGCATAATCGCCGATGGGTTTGTGAAACGTCCACGTGTATGCACCGTCCTTCTTTCCCGGGTGGGCGTAGATCGGCGCTTTCCGCGGCAGCAGGTACCGATCGACCCTGCGGTATTGCACGCCGGATGAGTCGTCCCAGCCCCAGTGCGTTTCCTTCGCGCCTCGGAAGCAGGGGTGCATCATGACGAGCACGAATCGTCCGCCGGGCTTGAGTGCTCTGGCCACGCCGGTGAAAACCGGGGCGATTGGGTGGATGTTCTGGATCGCCAGCACGCACGCTGCCGCCTCGAATGCTGCCTCGGGGAGGAACCCGAGTTCGCGTGCATCGCCGAGGGAGTACTTTGGAGCGCGCGTGGATTTGTCTGTAGGCACGGGGATTTCTCGCGCGCGTTCGATAAGTTCGCGCGATGCATCCACGCCGGTGGCCTCCACGCCCGCCGCCGCCAGCAATCGGCAGAGCACGCCTTGCCCGCAGGCGACATCGATCACACGCTCGCCCGGCTGAACATCGAGCAGCTTTAGCGTCCGCGGCAGCACCACTTCGCGGTGAAACTCGCTGCCGGCATCGCCGACGAGTTCATCATACCAATCGGCCACGGGCGACCAGTGCGTCTGCTTCTTCTTCACACGGGGTAGTCTAGCCGCAAATGAACGCGGAGGAACGCCGATAGAGAAAGAAGTGTGCTTGCGCGTCACCTCGTCAGCCTTGTTCATCGCTTTCTCGCCAACCACGATCCTTCCCTGTAGAGGCGCAGAGGCCGCTGAGAACAGCCAGTGGTTTTCGCTGAAACGATTGCTCCGCGAACTCTGCGCCTCTGCGGTGCGTCATCTACACACGGATAAAGTCGAATTGCGGCCGACCCTCCCTCTCTCGAATCTGCGTTCATTCGCGTTCATCTGCGGGTGATAATCACTTCCCGACACTCAATCCACCGTCGATCAGCAGGCAACTTCCGGTGACAAACGCCGCTTCGTCGCTCGCCAGATACACGGCGGCGGCGGCGATTTCTTCCGGCTTTCCCATTCGTTTCAGCGCCTGGCTGGCTGCCATTTCTTCATAAGCCTTTTTCGGGTCGGGATACTCACTGATGCGCTGTTGAACAAAGGGCGTTTCCACCCGCCCCGGGCAGATGCAGTTGACGCGCACCGTGCTGTCGGCGTGGTCGAGCGCCATGCATTTTGTCAGGCCGACGACGGCGAATTTGGTTGCGCAATATGCCAGCCGATCTTTGATCGCCACCACCCCGCCGACGCTGGCCATGTTGACGATCGATCCGCATCGACGGGCGACCATGCTTGCCAGGATCGGCTTGCTCATGTTCAGCACACCCTTGACATTGACGGCGTACATCCGATCGAGGTCGTCGGCGGTGGTGGTGAGGGCGGTGCCGACGTGGCCGATGCCGGCGTTGTTAACGAGAATGTCGCAGCGGCCATGCGCGTCGAGAATCTGCTTCGCCGCGGCTTCGCAGGAAGCTGTGGATGCCACGTCTGTCACAATGGATGCCGCCGCGCCTCGCTCGGTTTGTATCGCGCTGGCGACGCGCGCGCCCTCGACTTCATTGCGCTCCAGCAGATAGACCATCGCGCCCCGGCGCGACAGTGCGTGCGCGATCGCTTCACCAATCCCGCTGCCCGCGCCGGTGACGGCGGCAACCTTGTCTTTCAAGCTGAACATTCTCACTCCGAAGAAAAGTTAACCAAGAAGGCACGAAGGCGCGAAGGCACGAGGATCAACTTGTTGACCCGCATACTATTGCCGATTTCACCGGATGTCGAAGTGTGCTGTTCCACAGGTTGGAATGCTCTTTGGCGGGACTGTGCGATGAATGCAGTTAAAGCGCCGCTCCTCGAATTTCTTCCTTCGCGCCTAGGAGCATTCGTCGTGAATCATGGACTGGGTGTTTCATCAGGGATTGGTTCGCACGAATGCCTTGACTGTCGCACATTCGCGGCCGGCCGCCGGACCGTGCGGGCGAATGGTGAACGCGCCCACGGCAGCGGGGACGATAAACGTTTCAGCGTAGTGAACGACAAACGGCGCGAACGCTTTCATGGGGCTTTCGATAATCGCTTCATCGCCTTCGACCAGGTTCATTACGTTCACCCCGCCGTGAGTGTGATGGGGGACAGTGCCGGTAAACCAGTGCCTTCTCGTTTCGATGAACTCAGCTTCGTGCAGGCCGGTGCGCTCTTCGCGCCAACCGTCGCCTGTGGCGATCGGCGAGACGGCATTCACGAGATTCTTCTTCACCCACGTCGTCGTGCGATTCCACTGAATATTGGGAATTCCATGATCGAGGTGCACCGGCCGGGGCTTGCCGTCGAGACCCATCCTGCCCCAATCCCACATTTTGAACGTGAAGATGTACGGCGTCGCACTGATTTCCAGCACCATCCCGCCGGCGCCCGAGCAATGGGGTGTGCCAGCGGGAATCAGGAAGTGATCGTGTTTTCTCGCGGGGAACTGGTTTACAAACGCATCGGCATCAAACGGCTCTCCACCGGCAGCGGCGGCGCGCAGTTGGGCGATCATCGCCGTGGCATCAATTCCCTCCCGAAGTCCGAGATAAACGGACGCTCCTTCAACCGCATCGAGCATGTAATAGCTCTCATCCTGCGCGTAGCCGAGGCCGAAATGCCTGCGGGCGTATTCGGTAAGCGGGTGCACCTGAAACGATAGGTTTCCCCCGCCGATGGTATCGAGAAAATCGAAGCGAATCGGAAACTCCGCCCCGAAGCGGCCATAGACCGCTTCGCCGAGGAGCTGTTCGGGATGTGCAAACACCACGTCAATCGAAGGAATCTCGACGCGCACGTCGCCGAAGCCCAGCAGGAGCGAGTTTTCTTCGGGAACGCAATCAAAGCACCAACCGAAGTTGGCGGTGTTGCGGTCTAGGTTACAGGTGTCTTTCATCCATTGACCGCCCCACGGCGCGGGATCAAAGAAAGGCACGACGCGAAACGGCTGTGCCGCGGCGCGCCGGAGTCCGGCGCGGAAGTCGTCGCCGGTAATGAGCTTTGGATCGTGGGCGACATTGCTATCAAGCAGAAAGTCGATGCGATGGAGCAGCGGGCGCTTGTGGTCGTCCGCCACGCGCCAATCAACAAAGAACGCCCGTTTGTACTTTAGCGACCATTTCTCATCGTGATTGGTCAGCCCGAGGTTGGCTATCTCGTTGCGCCGCATGCGCATCTGAATCTCCCACCGGGCCATGTCGGCGAGGATGAGGGCGTCAGGCTCACACACCAGCGTTGCGCCCACGCCATACACTACGATCAATCCCGTCGACTCGGCAGCCTTGGCGCGTAGCTGAATGACACGATGGGCATCGAAGAAATCGATGAGTTGCAGGCGGGTGAGAAAGCCAAACACCGGGTCATCGGTGACATACGTCTGGGTCATGTCGCGAATCGCCTGCTCCGGCTTCATCGCTGCAGCGGTTTCGATGAGCGCGTCAGGCTGCAGGTGCTCGCGAATGAAAGTCAGCAATTCCGCATCATGCACGCCGGGATAGGTTTCGATCGCCACAACATTGCGATTCCCATGATTGCGATTGCCAAGGCACCGGGCGATGCCGGGCCAGCCGCGCGTGACGGCGTTGGCATCCGCCGAGACACTGATTGCGGGAAACTTGTCGTAGGTGCTTTTGTTCACAGGTGCAATCCTCGTGGCGAAGAGAACTTACCACCAAGCTGGGGCGGCACAAAGAACCGAGTCGCGGCGAAGGGTCGGAACACGCGCCGTTGCGCCTCAAGACTTGATGCAAAGCGACAGAGTTTCGCCACAAGCGTATTGACCAACGAGCCGCCACGATGTCACAATCTCGGCATGCTGATTCGAAACCTCGTAGTTGCTGTTCTCTGCGTTGCTCCTTCAATTGCCTGCGCCGCACCGGCGGCGGGGGAGTATTTTGAGGTGCGCGTAATCGATGAAGCCACCGGGCGCGGCGTGCCGATGGTGGAACTCGAAACCGTCAACAACCTGAAATACATCACCGACTCGGCGGGACGGGTCGCATTCTACGAGCCGGGTCTGATGCATCAGAAGGTCTTCTTCAGTGCAAAGAGCCACGGCTACGAACTGGAAAAGGACATGTTTGGCTTCGCGGGTCGGCAAATCGAGGTGTCGCCGGGCGGCAGCGGCGAGATCAGAATGAAGCGTATTAACATCGCCGAGCGCGTGTATCGCGTGACCGGTGGAGGGATCTATGCCGATACGGTGATGCTCGGCAAGCCCGCTCCCGTAGCCCAGCCGCTGTTGAATGCGAAAGTGCTCGGGCAGGATTCGGTTCAGCCGGCGGTCTACAAGGGGAGAATCTACTGGTTCTGGGGCGACACCAACCGGGTGTCCTATCCCCTGGGCAATTTCCACACCACCGGCGCTACGTCGAAACTCCCCTCCGACGGAGGGCTTGATCCTGCCGTGGGGATCGACCTCGACTATTTCAAAGACGGCGATCTTAAGGACGATGCCGGGTTTACAAAGAAGATGCTCCCCATGCCCGAAGGTGTTCCCGGGCCGGTGTGGACCGATGCCGTTTTTGTCGTGAAAGATGAATCAAGCAATGACGGATCGGGCGAGAAACTGGTTGGACATTTTAGCCGCATGAAGGACATCGGCGAACGGCTGCAGCGGGGGATCATGGTCTTTGATGATGATAAGCAGAAGTTTGAGGAAGTGACGGCGGTTGCGCTAGATGAACCGCTCGGGCCGCAGGGGCAGGCGATCGACAAGCAGGTGATGGTTGATGGCGTTGCTTACCAATACTTTGCGCATTGGGGCCCGGCCAACATTCGTGTGCGTGCAGATTACAAGAGCGCGATCGACGTTTCGCAGTATGAGGCTTATACGCCCTTGGTGCAGGGGACGGTGTTTCGAGGGAAGGAGACGTCGCTCGACCGTGTCGATGGCAGGCTGGTCTGGGGGTGGAAGCGCAACACCGGCACGCTGAGTTGCCGCGAGCAGAAGGAACTGATCGACGCCGGAGTGATGACCGCGGAGGAGTCGCCGCACTATCTGCGCAATGTGGACGATGGCTCGGCGGTAACGATTCACAGCGCGAGCATCAGCTATAACGAGCACCGCGGTCGATGGACGATGATCGCGCTGGAGATCGGCGGGAGCAGCGTGCTTGGAGAGGTTTGGTATGCCGAGGCCGACGCCCCCGAAGGCCCCTGGACGGCGGGCAAGAAAGTCGTGACGCACAACAAGTACAGCTTTTACAATCCTCGCCAGCACTCATTTTTTGATGCCCAAGGCGGGCGGTACATCTTTTTCGAGGGCACTTTTGCAAACAGCATTTCCGGCACAGACACTACAACCCCGAGATATGAATACAATCAGGTGATGTATCGTTTGGACGTTGATGATCCGCGGTTGAAGTCGATTCAGGGCCGTTGAAGGGGTGTCGCGACGGGCCGGGGCGTCGGTTTGCAAAGCTGACGGCTAAGCGAACGAGGCTGTCCGTTTTGCATAACGGTTTTCGGTTGACGGTTTGGCTGAAGCGCGTCACAATCTGACTACATCGTTCTCAATGCCGTCGGCGCATTTCCCGGGCCTGACGTCGCTCACTTCTTTACGGGAATGTCTGGAGGAGACGAGTATGCGAAGGTTTTCCATCGGCTGTTCACTCGCTGCGGCGCTTGGCTTGACTGCCTGGGCTGGCGCGAATGTGGGTACTGGCCTGTCGTTTGATCAGTTTCAAGCTGGCAGCGAATCGACCAACAACACCATCGTCAACAACGGCGGGTTTGAGACGCTCGCCGAGGGTGCTGCCGCCCCGGCGGGATGGACATTGAACGGAACTTTTGGCGCGGGAACCCCCGTCGGCGGTAACACGCAGAATTCTGGCAATGCTGCAGCGCAAGGCCCGTTTGGCGCACCCGATCCGGTCGCCCCTGCATTCAATGGATTCAGCCAGAGCGTCTCGCTGAACCCGGGCAATTACTTCCTGAGCGCGTATCTCTGGAGTTTCGGGTCAAACTTTGATCTGACCGTTGCCGAGTTACTCGATGGCAATGGCGCTTTCGTGACGAATGTCGCACTCACACGGAACGATCCGCTTTCGGCACCGATCGACGGCTCGCGCGGCGCGTTTTTCTATGCACCGTTCCAAGTGCCTGCCAACGATTCGGAAGGAGGCACTCCATACACTCTCCTGGTCAAGTTCGACCTGGACGAGAGCGTCGGAGGCGCACGACCGAGCATTGCTGGTCAGATCGATAACGTGGCCATCACCCCCGCTTTGGATTTTGTCCCGCCTTCGGTGCCGGAACCGGCAAGCCTCGGCTTGGTGGCCCTTGCGGCACTCGGCGCGATGCGTCGGGCCCGTCGGTAATGCGATTGGCGGTTTGATCGCCACCCGCCGAAGCAGGTAAAATCTTACGCAGCGGTCTGACGTTTGAACCGTCGGGCCGCTGCGTTATTGGTTTCTTGACGATGAGCAGACGCTTCACAACCGCTCCCCCGCGGGCAACCCGGATTCAACGCGTCGCGCGACCGGTGCCCGCAGCGGCGGCGCGGCAGCGGTTTTTTGAGATCGACTCGCTGCATCTCGCTTTTCGCCTGGGCTCCTACAAGATTGAAACGCTCTATTGGGGCGTGCTCGGCGAGCGGTGGTGGCGAAACTACCTTCACGCGCACTCGTTCATCGAAGTCTGTTTTGCATACGCCGGGCGAGGCACGTTTCGCATCGCCGATCAGGAACATCCCATTGAACGGGGCGACTTGTTTCTTGCCACGCCGGGCGAGTCGCACGAGATCGTCTCATCGCGAACGCAGCCGCTGGGCATCTACTTCTGGGCATTTACGCTGCTGCGCGTCCCCGACCACACCGCGGGGGAGGCCGATCGGCCGATCGACGTACTGCTCGAATCGCTCTGTCACACCCCGAACCTGGTCGTGAGGCCGTCGGCGTTGCTGGAGCAGACGCTCGAGCTGCTCACCGAAGAAATCAGCAACAAGCAGCCCGGCTACACGCAGGCGCTGCACGGCCTGGCGACCAAACTGCTGCTCGACACTGCCCGGGCGTACACGCAGGGGATTGCGCCAGAGCCGCTCCCCACATTTGACCGCGGGGGGAAATCGATCGTCGCGACGGCATTGCGCTATCTGCGGGATAACTATTCAAGGCAGATTGAGGTGCGCGACGTCGCGGCGCAGGTGCACCTCAGCGAGCGGCATTTGTCGCGGTTGTTTGTTCGAGAGACAGGCAAGAGTGTTCTGGGTTATCTGACCGGATTGCGCATCGAGGCGGCTTCTCAGTTACTGCTCGATGATGCACTGCCGATCAAGCAGGTTGCGCGGGCGGTGGGATATCCCGATCCCCACTACTTTACGACGCTTTTTGGCCGAAAAACGGGCCTGACGCCCGGCGTCTTTCGCCAGCGCCGAGGGACTAATTTTCGGGACGAATCGCGCCGTGGCAGCAGCGGGGCAGGGGAGGATGCAATCTAGTCATGTCTGTCCTGCAAACCGCTTCGACCGAAGAATTTACCCGAATTGACGATCAATATCGCGGTTCACCGCGTAACATTACTGCTGGCGGAGTGCATTGATTTTAAGACTGGTCTCAACCGCAAACCTCGATTGCGGTGCCTGCGTGAAAAGGAAATTCACGATGAAATCCTCAATGAGTTTCACCGCGAGAATGACGGCGAGATCCACGGCGGCCCGACATCAATCGCGGCAGAACAGGCTCGGCTTTACCCTGGTCGAGTTGCTTGTCGTCATCGGCATCATTGCGCTGCTGATCGGCATTCTCATCCCCACTCTGAGCAAAGCGCAGCAACAAGCCAAGGTGACGGCGTGCATGTCGAATATGCGACAGTTGGCACAAGGTTGGATCATGTACACCAACGACAACCGAGGGTCGATCCCGTACGCGGAAACCGATGCCGAAAGAAACGCAGACGGTTCGATCAACACCTCCAACAAAGCCCGGCGCGATGGCTGGGTGGTCGATGTCCCCGGCGATCCGGCTTTTAATACCCGCGCTTCGGTTGAAAAGGGCCTGTTGTGGAAGTACTGCTCCGCCGCTGAGACATACCGGTGCCCGGCATCGATCGACCTGGCCAACTTCCGAAGCTACTCCATCAGTCTGCACATGAACGGCGATCCGATTTTTGCCGGCCACCTGACTTTCTGGGAAACCGGCGTGCTCCCCGGCCTCGACCCGCCGCACATTGTTACGAAGATCAGTAAGACCAAGCCCGATCAGTTGGTGTTCATAGAAGAGTTTGACGAGCGCGGCTTTAACGGCGGTTCATTCGTGCAGTATCGTGGGTGGGCTTACCAGCCGGCACACGGCTCGCACCGCTGGGGCGATATTCCGGCGTTGTTTCATCGCAAGGGGACGGTCGCGAGCTTCGTCGATGGCCATGCCGAGTACAAGATCTGGGGCGACAAACGCACTCTCGTGGCCAAGCGCGATGAAAAGCAGGATGGCAATCAAGACATTCTCTGGCTCAAGAAGGCGATGTTCATCGATCCGATCAACCCGAAGTCGTCCTATTAACGACCCTTCAAAATCAACCGCCGGCGCGGGCGGCGGTGCCGGTCTTTGGTCGTCACCGACATGCCGACGCGGGAATCGTGGCCTCAAGCCGCGTTGTGGCGCTGGACATGCAAGCTCTCGCCGATGACCCTACCCGCGTGATCCAGGCTATTGAAACTTCCGAGCGACCGCCCATGCGCTGGTGGCAGCGCGCCCTGCTGGCGATGGTGCCGGCGCAGCTGTTTCTGCTGGCATTTGCGCCGATGGATCAGTTTTACATCGCGTGGTTTGCAATGGTGCCCTGGCTGATGGCAGTGACGTCGGCGCGGTCGAAGCGCGGCGCGCTGCTTGCCGGGTATATTGGAGGACTCGCATTCTTCGGCCTGAATTTCTGGTGGTTGTGGCACGCTACATTCTACGGCACGCTCGCGCTGCTGCTTTACCTCGCAAGCTGGTGGGCAATCGCCGGGTGGGTGATCTATGTTCTGTCGCGGCCGCTGCGGGCGGCGCTTTCGCATGGGTTGGATGAAGTGGATCGGATCGCTGATGACTGCCCGCCGCGCGGATTTCGTTTATTGGATGCCGGCGGCTGGCGCGTGATCATCACCGTCCCTGCCGCCTGGACCGCGATCGAATGGCTTCGCGGCGGGGTGGGTGGGATGTTTCCGTGGTTCGCGCTCTCTCAGTCTCAGATTCCCCTGCTCCCGATCTGCCAGATTGCCGACATCACCGGGCACTGGGGCGTGACATTCTGGGTAATGATGTGCAACACGCTGCTGTTTTTTGCGTGGCAAAGATTGTGGGGTTCTCGAACAGATCGCACGCTTACCGATGCCGTCACGTCTGCGGTCTTGCGGCGCGGCTTCGTCTTTTCGACGTCTGGCTTCATTGCCATCACGCTGCTGATCGCCGCATATGGGTTCTGGCGAATGGAACAGACTCAATCGCAACCTGGCCCGAATGTGCTGGTGATTCAATCCAACTTTCCTCACGCGCGCGGCGGGGCAAAGACGGTCACACAGCAGGAGCAAATCGACTTTCACTTCTCAACCACGGCCGACGCCATGAATGAACTCACGGCGCGCGGCGAGACGGTGGATCTGGTCGCGTGGAGCGAGACAGTCATGCCGCCGATGAACCCGGAGGTGCGGGCGGGTGCGGGTGGGGCGGGCTTTTTGAATCAGGTTCACAATGACCTGCTTGCGCTGGCACGACAGTTTGACGTACCGCTGATGTTTGGTGCCTATGCCGTGCCGGTGGTGCAGGAGAAGGGTGCCCCGATTAACGACGCCGACATTCGCAACGCCGTATATCTCTACCTTCCCGGTGCCTCATCGCAGCAGCGATACGACAAAGTGCGCCTTGTGCCGTTTGGTGAATTCGTCTGGTTCAAGAAGACAGTTCCCTGGTTGCACAGGCTGCTGTTTCGCGTGGCGGCGTACTCGGTGGATTATGAAATCACCCCGGGAGAAACGGCGCAGGAAATCGCATTCGCCATCCCGGCGCGATCCAGGATCAATCAAAATGGCGATTTTGATCAATCAAAATGCGTTACGCCGATCTGTATGGAAGACATGGACAGTGCGTACGTCGCCGGGCTGTTCCGGTCGCAGTCGGGGAAGCGCGCCGGCTTCATCATGAATGTGACCAACGACGGCTGGTTCAATCATTCTCAGAAGGCCGGGCATTTGCAGGCCGCGACGTTTCGATCCATCGAAAATCGAGTGTGGACCGCGCGCGCCAACAACACCGGCGCCAGTGGGTTCATCGACTCTGCGGGGCGTCAGGTGCAGATTCTTGCGTCCAATTCGCCCGGCTGGGCGTTGCAGCAGGTGCAGATCGATCCTCGCTACTGCTTCTATTCAAAGTTCGGCGATGTGTTTGCGTGGGGCTGTGTACTTGTCACCGCGGCGGCGATTTTCATCGCATGGAGACAACGGTGACAAGCAGCAGTCGCAGAGGCAGCGCAGGCCATTTCTCCCCCAACGGGTACTCCGGGAGGGGGAGAAGAGCGCAGATTCCTCTATCGGTCGCAATAACTCTTTTTGCAGTATTGATTCTGGCACTGTCGATCTGGACCTGGCGCAGCACGCAGTATCAGACCCCCGACGGCCGGGAGGAGATTGTTGCCTGGGGAATCAACTTTCTCGGGCCTGATATCTACACGCTGGTGCATCAGTTTGAGAAGGAGAATCCGCAATACAAGGTAATCATCAGCTCGTCGGCCGAGCGCGACAACACCGCCGACAATCAGCGGTTGCTTAGCGCCATCGCCGGGGGCGTGCCGCCGGACCTTTACTTCTTCTCTCGCTTTGCCACGGGCGAATGGGCCTCGCGCGGCGCGCTGACCGATCTGACCGATCTCATTGAGAGCCAATCGCCGGGCGACCCCTATCGCATTAGCCTTGCCGACTATTACGACTGGTCGCTGGCCGAAGCGAGTTATGCCCGCCCGAACACAGATGAGAAGCCCCGGCTGTACGGCATGCCGCTCACCGGCGATATCCGCTTTCTGTTCATCAATGGCGAGGTGTTCAAGCAGGCGGGTTTGATCGATCAAAATGGCGATCCAACCCCACCCAAAACATGGGAAGAGCTTCGCGAATATGCCAGGAGGCTGACCCGCTTCCGTAAGCCCGGCGACCCGGCCAGCGGCATCGAGCGGATCGGGCTGGCGCCGGGGTTTGGTGCCGGTTTTGGAAACAGCTTTCTCTATCTCTGGGCATGGCAGGCCGGTGGAAGTCTGATGAACGAGGACGGCACCCGCGTCACGTTCGATTCGCCGGAGGTCGTGCGGGCACTTCGATTCGTGGTCGATCTTCATGATGATGTCGGCGGTGCGACCAACGTGAGCGCGTTTCAGCAGTCGCTTTCCAGCGTCGAGATGGATCCATTCATCCGCGGGCAGATCGCGATGAAGATCGACAACGACTGGATGTTTCGCTTCATGGCGTTGTTTCGGCCCGACATGGACTTTGTAATCGCCCCCGCGCCGTTGCCCGCGGACGAGGTGGCAAAGGGCCGGAAGCCGATCACCTGGGCCGGCGGCTTTTCCCTGGTTATTCCGTCGACTTCAAAGAACAAATCCGGCGCGTTCAAGCTCATGCAGTACATCATGAGTGAAAAGGGAACGCGCCTGCTGGAACGCGGGAAGCAGGAACTGGCCCAGAGCGAAGGCCGGCTGTATCTGCCCGAGGGTCTGGCCAACCGGCGGCTTTATGAATCGCTGGTGAAGGAGGCCATTTTTGATAACCCGCGCGTCCCGCAAACGTTCAAGAATGCGTATAGAGTATTGCAGGAGCTGATGCCGGAGACACGCTACCGCCCGGTGACGCCGATCGGACAATTGTTGTGGAATCAGCAGGTGCGCGCGTTCGAGTCGGCTTCGCGGCATGAGTTTGACGCTGAAGCGCGCGCCAAGGGTATGGACCCGATTCAGTACACGCTGCAGCGCAGCGCCGCCCCGGCGGTGAGGCAGTTGGAGGAGGTGCTACAACCCCCGCCGCCGCGCGTGGTGAACTGGACACCGTGGCTCGCGGGCTACTCCGTGTTGTCGCTGATTCCGGCAGTGCTGATTTATCTTGCGTTCAGGTTGCGTCGCAAAGTGGAAGGCTATCGCGCCGGCGAAGTGCGTGCGGCGATGATGTTTATCTCGCCGTGGTGGATTGGGTTTGCGTGTCTCATCGGCGGGCCGATTGTGTTCAGCGTGGTCATGAGTTTTACGCGCTACGACGTGATGTCGCCGGCGCGATATGTCGGCTGGCAGAATTATCGCGATGTGTTGTCCGATCCGTTGTTTCTCAAGTCAATTGGCAACACGGCTTACATGCTCATGCGCGTGCCGCTGGGGCTGGTGCTCAGCCTCGGGCTGGCGCTGTTGCTGAATCGTGCGGTGCGCGGCATCGGGTTTTATCGCACGGCGTTCTTCATGCCCGCGATCGTCCCGCTGGTGGCGGCGAGCCTGCTCTGGATCTGGATTTTCAATCCGATACAGGGGCCGATTAATCAACTGCTGGCGATAGTGGGCATCAGCGGCCCGCAGTGGCTGCAAGACCCGGCGTGGAGCAAGCCGTCACTGATCCTCGTAAACCTATGGATGGCCGGCAGCGGGACGATCATCTGGCTAGCCGGGCTGCAGGGCATTCCCCAGCAGTTGTATGAGGCCGCCGACATCGACGGGGCGGGGCCGTGGCGGAAATTCTGGCATGTGACAGTTCCGATGCTCAGCCCGTTCATTTTGTTTAACACGATCATCGGCGTGATAACGACGATGCAGATTTTCGTCGAGGCATATGTAATGACCCCCGACGGCCTGCCCGCCGACTCGACGCTGTTTTACTCGTATTATCTTTTCAAGCAGGCGTTTCAATATCTGCGCATGGGCCCCGCGAGCGCGATGGCGTGGATCTTGCTGGTGATCGTGCTCATCCTCACCGCGATTCAACTCTGGCTTAGCAAAAGGTGGGTGCACTATGAACAGAGTTGAGCGACTGGTGTGCGGAGCGACGACAGAGATTAGTAAGCCCGGAGTGAACGATCACAACAGGATCAAGCCGGGTAGCGGCGGCAGAGCAGTCTGTGAGACGTTCGGCAATGGTCCAAACATCGGCGCGGCGAAGACTCTGCCGCCCTTTCAGGGCTTGATCATTCCAATGTCACCTACCTGGGGCTTGCGCCCCAGGCTTACCTCTGGCGCCGCTTCGCGACTGAGATTGACGAATGCCGGATTCATCCGGTTTGGGTTGCATCTGCTGCTTCTCTCCATCGCCGCAGCGTTCTTGTTTCCGTTTGTGTGGATGCTGCTTACCAGCGCGAAGACCGATGAAGAAGTCGCCGCGGGCAGGTGGCTGCCGGCGCTACCGACCCATCAATGGGAATCGCCCTACGAGACGGTTGACGCCGCGGGTAAGCCGATTGCCGCGGGGGTTAGCCTTCTCGATCTGCAGGTTCGGCTGCTCGATGCCAGCATCATCAGTCTCAAGCCCGACTGGCGACATTCAGCCGCCGGGAAGGGGAACGAACTGCGGCCGCAGCCAGACGGAACCGTGAGGTGGCACTATCGATTTCCGGCTCCGGGTGATGTCGCAATCGAAACGCCCCTTGATCTGCCGGCAGATTTCAACTTGCAGAATCTCCACAAGCTCATCCTCTCCATAAAATCGGACGACAGTTGGCACCGCGTCGATGCCGAGCTGACCGTTGGCGGCAAAACCTGGCGGAGCGCGCGATCGACCTACCTCGCACAGCACCGCCCGATGAGCATCATCTTCCAGCCGCCGACGTTTGAGGATGAGACGTATCAGCCGAAGATATGGGTACCGTTGAAGCAGCGGGCAGGGGGCAGTGGGCAGTCGGCAGGGTACAATAACTTGGCTTCAGGTCGTACGGATCAGGCAGCACTTCGCATCATCATCACGCCGTCGTCCACGCCGCGGGCCATCTGGGGCAAGCTCACGCGCAACTACATTCGCATCTTCAACTCAATCCCGTTCTGGGAATATCTCGGCAACAGCCTGCTTCTTGTTGTGCTTACCGTGACTGGCACACTTTTTAGCAGCACCTTTGTCGCGTACGCGTTTGCGAGATTGCACTGGCCGGGCCGGTCGGTGGCACTGCTCATCTTGCTTAGCACGCTCATGCTGCCCGAGCAGGTGACGATGATCCCGTCATTTCTCATCTGGCAGAAGCTCGGCTGGTACAACACACTTAACCCCATGTGGGTGCCGACGTTCTTTGGCGCGACGTTTACGCCGCTGTTTGGGTCTGCGTTCTTCATCTTTCTTATGGTGCAGCACATGAAAACGCTGCCCAAAGAACTTGAGGAGGCCGCGCGCATCGACGGGCTAAACCATGTGCAGACGTGGTGGTACATCATGCTGCCGCAGGTGAAACCCGCCGCCGCGGCGATCGCGACACTTTCGTTTCTCGCGGCGTGGAATGATTTTCTGCGCCCGCTGATCTATCTCCGCGACCAGGGCCGGTTTCCGCTCTCGCTCGGCCTGCTTACCGCCCAAATCGAAAACCGCGGCGACTGGACCATGATCATGGCGGGCAACGTGCTCATGACCGTGCCGGTAATTGTGCTGTTTTTCCTGTGCCAGCGGTACTTTGTGCGGGGGATGAGCGCGACGGGCATGAAGTGACGAAATCCGAAACCAGAAATCCGAATAGCGCATCCTCGATATAGAGCATTCGTCATTCGAGTTTCGTCATTGATTCGGTTTTCTGGTCTCGGATTTCGAGTTTATGAAGAGAGTCCGGCTCGCGTGACGGTGTACTGCTTCCCCTGCCACCGCAAGTTCCGCAGCACTGCTTTGGGATCAAACTCTCCAAATTGCGGCGAGGCTTCGATGGTCTGCAGGCCGGCGCGCACGCCGAAGATGCTTTCGATGATCGTGTTGCACCACGCGCCGACGGATGAGCACGTCCAGTCGTTGATGTAAGGAAAATCACTCGGCGCCTTGATCGCGCCGCCGGCTTCGGGGGCCACGACCGATTCGCAGAAATGCGCCTGCCCGTACGGCCCCTGGTTGGCGCTTTTTGCCAGGCCTTTGAGCCAGTCGAACGCCAGATCGACCTTGCCGATTTTGTAAAGCCCGGTCACCGCCTGCGGGGGCCAGGCGGGGTAGGCACCGTTCCATTGGTGATCGGGGCGCACGCTGAACATTGAATCATCGTCGTCCGGCGAGAGCGCGTGTGCCCAGGTTGGGGTCATCAATTCTCGCGCGAAGAAGTCGGCCATCTCATTCTGCTGTGATGCGGGCAAAAGGTCGTGCATGGTGTTGAGCACCGTGATGAAGTCATAAATATGTCTTACCTCACGCACACTTGTGTCTGGAAAGCGGGCGTTGAAGTAGCCCTTTCCGTTGACATAAAGCTCATTAACCCTCGCCCCCAACTCGACGGCTTCGGCGATGAGGTTGCGCGCGGCTTCGGTGTCGCCGTTCATCTGAGCCAGTTCGGCGGCGAATCGCAGGTTAAAGACGTTGGCACCATTGAGGCTGGCCACTTCGTGAAGGTAGGTGTTCACGCACTCAAGAAGGTTGTTAAGCCCGCCGTAGTCGGCCAGGCCGTGCGGTGAACGAAACTGCTTCCAGTTGTGGGCGTACTTCGAGAGATAATCCCTGACTTTCTGCTCGCCGACGGTTTGATCGAGCAATCCAAAATCGCCATTGAAACGCAGGTAATCGCGGGCAATGACGCTCATGGCAAAGTCGTTCACGCTATACCAGGGACCGACGCCGGCCCCGGTCAGAAACTCGGTGCCGAAATGTTTGTGGATGTCGAGTTTCATCCACCGCTGCAGATTCGCCTTCATTACCGCGGGGTCGAGCAGAGCATGGACCATGCTCGAAAGTGAGTAGTCCCACAAAAAGGTAACGGTGTGCCAGTAGCGCGGCAGCAGCGTGCCATAAGCGCGGCCGTGGACGCTGAAGGGCGTGTCGCGCTTGAAGTAGGCAATTCCAACTGCGCCCGTGTGATACACTTTTAAGATATCCCGGTCAGTTGTTTCGAGCAGGGGCAGATGTCCGGAGTACCGCGAATTGCCGGGAGTGAAAATCGCAAGCAATTCTTCGTTCCAGTCGGCGGTGGCGCGCTCCACAACCTCGTTTGTGCTACGGAATGAGTCGTCAAAGAGCCGTTCGGCCCCGGCGGCGGAGTCACCGATGCACGCGATGAATGAAATCGTCTTCGTTTCGCTCGCGTTCAGTTGAAAACTATGACGCAGGCCCACCGCGCTTACTTCGTCGGCAAGCGGATGAGTCCCCTGAATCAGCACCGCGGATGACTTCTTGGCTGTGAAACGGAGGGCTTTGCGCGACGAATCAACCTCGATGAGGTTATCGTCTTCGGTCGGCGGGACGGCGTTGTTCCAGGCGGTAACCGATTTGGTAACTCCGCCGCGCAGGCCGAGCTTCAATGTTACTTTTCTGGCCGCGCCCGACCGATTCTGAATCGCCAGCCGCACCACCGCGGCCATTTTGCCAACCGCCAAAACCGTTGTGCTGAATAAATGAAGCCCATCGACCTCCGCCGTGCGCTCGATGCGGTCCGGTCGCCAAACTGTTGTCACCGGCGCGCCCCACGCGGGGAAAAACTTGCCGTTGATAAACAGCCCCGCAGTGACGGCATCGCCCATGGCAAACGGCGGAAACGCAAAACTGCGAATGGCGACGGGGTCGTGCCCTTCGGTCTGCACGCAACCAAGGAAGTTGGTCAGCCCCGGCGGGTTGAACAGGTCGCCGAAGCGATGGGTCATCGGCGAACTTTCTAGATCATCAACCGTCGGAATCATGCCAACTCCACTTCAATCAAATGCGGGAAATACTCTTCAAACTCAATGTACGTGAGGTAAATCGTCTTCCCGCGGTCGGGCGATAGCTGCGGGTGCTCCTTGCCGGCGTAAGTGAGGCGAAACGGATACGGCAACTCATACGGCAGCGGGGCGGGTTCGATCTGCCATAGCGTGACCGGGGCGCTCCACGGCCCCCACGGGTTCGGCGCGGTGCGCGCTACGATTTGGCCGGTGAGATCGAGGCTGTGAACGGCTAGGAAGCAATTCAGGTGTTCATTAAATGAGATAGACATTTCGCTGGGCATATTTCCAAACAGCGACGAAGCTTCGAACGCTTGCTCACTCCAGCGATCTCCGCCAGCGAAATACTCATATACGTTTGGGTTCGTGATGTGATTCGCGGATGTGCGCGCAACGTACGCGCGGTGGCCGCCTTCCTGATTCACGGTGCCGTAGATGTACACGAGATCTTCGAGCGGAAGAAATGCGACGCCGTAATGGGGTTCGTGCGCGCCGAAAAGTGGTCGATGGGAGAATTGTTGACATCGTTCGAAATTCGCAAAAGAACCCTCACCCCGACCCTCTCCCGGAGTACCGGGAGAGGGAGCTGAGGCAAATCCACTCCCCACAATCTCAAACCCAATCGGCAACGGCCCGTCGTATTTTTCGATCATGCGTACTTGGATGAACGACAGGATGATCTTGCCGTCGATTGCGATTCCGCCCTGACACCAAATGCGGTCCCAATCCGGATGCTCATCACCTTCCAGCGGCAGCAGATTTTTCAATTGTCCGGATGAATCAGTGATGTACCTGAAATCGCGCAACCCGTTCGCGCCACTCTGGCGCGGCAGAATCAGGCCGGTGTTATTGATCATCTGCTCATACGGCCCTTGCCCGGTCATATCGCGATGATCGACCATCTTCCCGTCGATCATCCATGGCGAGCAACCCTTCGGCCTTGATCCGGTCAACGTATCGCCGAAAAACCAGAAGCTCGACCCATCGGGGAGCGGGAAAGAAAACGCGCCGTCCTGTCCCACCATTCGGTGAGGATTATCCACGAATTGCGCGCCAAGGTCGCGCGCTCGGAGCACCTGTATGGGGAGAGTTCGCTTCATGCCCTGCTCCTCAGCCATGAAAGATCCAGTGGCACTTTCATGCTCGTGCCGTTTCGCGAAACGAGCGTGACGCTCCCGTCGCCCGGCACAATGTCGGCAACTCGGTCAAACCCCTGGGGCAGGTCGGCTACTGCCATGATGTGGTTGACTACGAGTGGTTTCCTGGGATTCAGGGAGAGGGTCGTCTTGATGCCCCGGCGCGTAAGCGGATTGTCGGCGGCGCTCTCGGCCAGGCCGGGGTGGAAGAATGACGTCACGTCCTCAATTCCCAGCACATTTACATGCCTTCCGTTGCTCGGCGGGTAATGCCGGCCGCCGTTGCTGAGCCAGAGCACGGTGCTGGCTAGAATCTTGGGGTCGCGGACGGAAAACCAGACATATCGCTCTGTTGGAAACACAACCGCCGACCACGCGAAGGGTAGCGTGTCGTCAGCAGCGAGCAGCACAAGGTCTTCGTATCCCCGTCGGGCGGGATAGCGGGCTAAATCGGTGTTGTCGCCGAACACCGTCGGCACGCATTCGAGCGAAGTAAACTCCGCTGCGGGCTTGAGCATCGAATAGCCGCGATCTTCTGGCCGCTCGACCAGTTGCAGCCAGGTCTGCCCAAGTTTGAACGGACTGACCGACAGCACCCCGCTGCCAGCAACGTCGGGAAAGCGAAGCATCGCATGATGGCCCAGGCACATCGGGCCTGTCATGTTGCTGATGGTGTGCCGCTGATAGATCGTGTGCTCGCCGTGGCGAAGCTCAATCTGCTTGTCAACGCGGCCTTTGCGAACCTTCGTCGCCATCGAACATGCGATCGTGGTGGCTCGCCTGGTTGAGCCGTAGGAGTTGAGTTTCCATCTGTTATTGGCGGTTTCGCCGTGTACGGGATGCCGCTCCTTGCCAAACGGGCGGCTGTTGCCGCCGAAGGGGAGGCAGAAGAAATCGCCGCGGAGGATACGAAGGGCGGGCGGGGTGGATTTGTCGAGCTTTTCATTCCACCAGGGCGCAAGGTGAAAAGGCTTGATTTTTCTTCGCCCGATCTTGAATGTGACCGGGCCGAGATGCCCCCCGTTCTCGGTGAGCCATGCTTCCACCTGCGGCGTGGCGATGCGCCAGGAGGGTTCGTTAAAGACTATTTGGCGATTGGGTTTCATGTTGATCGATGCGCGGGATGAGACGCCAGCGGAAGCCCCTTTGTCTTGATTGCCATCCTGGTCAAATGCCACCGCCCGAGGTTGGCAGCGTAAAGCTCATCGAAGTTTCTGCCGCCGAAAGCGATGTTGGTCGGGTTGCTGAGGGTGTGGGCTTCCCAATCGTCAACAAAAACGCTTACTTTGCGGTCGGGCGTCACCTTGTAAATGCGGGCCGGCGCGTAGCAGCTTGCGTAAAGATTGCCGCGTGCGTCGAAGCACAAGCCATCGGGCAATGCCTTGGGAAATCGGGCAAACACAGTCCGCTTGCCCGCGGTGCCGTCGGCCCTGATCTCGACCCTTTCCACCCCGGGCAGCCAGGTGCAGCAGACATAGACGCTCTTGGCGTCGGGGCCGATCGCAATGCCGTTGGCGAAGTTAAACGGCCCACAGTGCCACACCCCTCCGGTGCCTGCGGAGTTGAAGCGGTAGATTCTTCCGGTGACCTGTCGAAAGCCGCCGGAGTCGGTGACAAACAAGTCGCCTTCACGGGTGAATGCGAGGTGATTGGGGATATCAAACGGCACATCCCCGCCACGGGTAAGCTCAGTGAGCGTGCGCGATGCGATCTCAAACCGAAAGACCGCCTGCTTGCGGAGGTCGCATACGGCAAGCCACTTGCCACCGGGGCTGACGGCGATGCCGAGGGTAAACCCGCCAGTATGACCGACTTCGGTCACGCGCTTGCCATCGGGCGAGATCTGGTAGATCTGCCCTAACTCACCCCCGGCAAACCAGGACCCATCGGGATGCGCCGCCAGGCACTCGGGGTGATCGAGTCCGTCGGCGAAGGTGGAGGCTTTTTTTATGCTAAACGCCATTTGTTTGATTCCTCATCCATCATTCCCGTTTGCTTCCACCGATGGATAGCCCCAGCCCGCCGTCGATGCGGATGGGCTGGCCGGTGATGAAGCCTGCGTCATCGCTGCATAGGAACAGGATGAGTTCGGCTACCTCGTCCGGCGTGCCGATGCGTTTGACGGGGTGCATATCATGACATTCCTGCAAGACGGCGGCGGGATCGGGCGAAAGATGGATCGACCCGCGCAACATTGGTGTATCCACCGTGCCCGGACAGACGGCAACACACCGAATCGCCGGGGCATAATCCGCGGCAATGCTGCGCGTCAGCCCGAGCATGGCGGTCTTGCTCGTGGTGTACGCGGCGACTTGGTTCTGGCTGACAAATGCCTGCACGCTCGACAGATTGATGACGACCCCCTTCCCATTCTTCTGCATCGAGGGGATGCACGCTTTGCTGCAAAGAAACGCACTTTTTAGATTGATGTTCATCGTGCGATCCCACTCATCTTCCGTGCAGTCGGCGCAGGTGCCGTAAGTCTGAATCCCAGCGTTGTTGATGAGATAGGAGATATCGCCGTAGACATCGATCGCCCGTTTGACGGCATCATTCACTTCGCGGGCGATCGACACGTCAACGCGGTGAAAAGTTGCCTTCCCGGGAAACTCGACCGCGAGTTGCTGGGCCGAATCGTCAACATCGAAAACACTCACCCGCGCCCCCTCCCGAATGAAGGCACGGACGGTCGAAAGCCCAATTCCCTTTGCCCCGCCGGTGATGACGGCGTGGCGGTCTTCGTATCGCATGGTTCGTCCTTTTCTGCGTTCTGATCGCGTCTCGACGGTCAGGCCGGGTGGGATTGTAACGAGTCGTGGCTGCGGTTGGCTCAAAAGATTGCTTCTTGCGGCAGGAAGTCAGTGAAACGGAGCCGGTTGGCCGGATTACAAACAAACCTGTGGTTGCTCATTCCGATTCCGGGTTATACTGTCAGGAGTCTACTTTTCGGAGGGTAACGAGCGATGACAAATGCTGTGAAAAATGCATCCGCCGCGGCGGTGGTGGTGATGTTTGGATTGATGGCGACCCGCGCCAGTGCAAACTCGGGGGTACAACTCCCGCTGTCGCAGTACCAGGCTGGTACGGAGCAAACCAATAGCTCGCTGATTGTCAATCCGAACTTTGAGAGCGTTGACGCAAACAACTTTCCCATCGGCTGGACGGCCGCCACCCCCGACGCCGGCACCATCATGACCGCCGGCAGCCCCAACCCGGCCAACCTGCCAAGCCCAGCCACCGTGCTCGGGACAAGAGTGCAGCGCGTTTTTGATGCCGGCGGAATTGATGCCTTCGACAACTACAAGATCACGCAAAACATTACGCTTGCGCCGAACACCGACTATGTACTCTCCTCCTACCTCTGGAACTATGGACAGGTCGGCCCGGCTCCGCATACGGATCTGGTGAATGGCGATCTGGTCGGGGTGGAACTCGAACCGACTGTGCCGGGCGACGAGACGGCCGGGTACTTTGTCGAGCCGATCGGAGTCGACGGCGTAACTAGCGCCAACGGCGGGTTTTTTGTCTATAAGTCGTTCAACTCTTCACAATTTTTGAACAGCAATGGCGTCGTCCGACTCGAACTGGAGTTTGATCCGAACCAGAACATTCAGCCGTTCACGCTACGGCCTCCTCTATCGGCGCAGTGGGACAATATTGCACTCACCCCGTTGGCTCAGTTCAGCTCGCAGGTGTTTACCAACCCCGCCGGAGGCAGCTATGACACAGTGGCCAACTGGATCAACGGCCCGGTGAACGCGCGCACCGCAATCGCCACGTTTCGCGGCAGCACTTCGCAGGCGACCGTCAGTCTTTCAGCCAACCGTCGCATGGCCGTGATCAACTTTGATGGCGCGGGCGGCTATGTGCTCAACGGCGCAGGCTCAATCGTGCTCGATCATGAGGAGAAGCGCGATGCTGTTATCATCAACAGCCTGCAGGGGAACAATTCCATCCAGAATACGATCGTCGTCAATGCCGGAACGGATGCGTTTTCCACTTCACTCACGCCGCGCAACTTCAAGGTGAATGTCGCCAACAGCAACGGCGTGTTAACTGTCGGTGATGTGGTCGCCGGGTCGGTGGGCACCTTTGGCACGGGCACTTTCAGCGTGATTAAGACCGGGCCCGGCAGGTTTGATCCTGCTGGCATTCGAGCGCGCTCGCTGCAGATCGATCAGGGCACCGTGCGCATGGTGCCCGGATCACAAACCAGTCGGGTGCAGACTCTGGTGATCGCCGGCGATTCGACGCCCACAGCCCGACTTGATCTGACCAATCGCGCCCTGGTAGTCGATTACAGCGACGCCAGCCCGCTACCGACCATTCTCGCGCAATTGACCGCGGGGGCAGGCGGGGGGAATGGAATTGGTTCGGGATTCTCGGTTTCTTACGGCGTGGGTTATGCCGAAGCGTCGCAGCTCTCGATGGTGCCGGCGGGGTTCGGCTCGGTCGATTCGACCGCGGTCCTTCTGCGCGGGACGCTCCTGGGCGATGCCAATCTGGATGGCACGGTTAACCTCGACGACTTCACTGCGCTGGCTGCGTCGTTCGGCGGGCCGGGCGGGTGGATCAATGGCGACTTTAACTACGCCTCGGGCGTCAACTTAGACGACTTCACAGCCCTCGCGGCCAATTTCGGGCAGAGCGTGGCCGGCGATGCGCCGCGCGGCGCCGTCCCCGAGCCGACGTCGGCAGTACTGCTTGTCGCGGCGGCGGCGTTGATGCATCGCCGGCGGCACATGGCCTGATCGGCATGGCCGAACTCCGCACCAATCGCCACCAGCTTTGTGCAGCGGTCTGGTTTTGTCGGCCCACGCGGCGCGCGTTACGATCGGTGTCGTCATGCACGACGCACCGACTCCTTCGCTCGCGCAGCAGTTGACGATACTCGAGGCCGATTCGCGCGCGACCGCGGATGACTTTGCTGTGCTGGCTACCCGCGCTATCAAGCGCAGTGAGCCGCTCATCGCATTCGATATCACATCAGAAGCGCTCCGCCGGTTCCCAGACGACACCCGGCTGCTGCAGAAGCGCGTCGAGGCGCTAGTGCGGGCGGGGTCGATCGAGCCGGCGCGGCAGATTCTCGAGTCGCTTCGCGCACGCAGCACCATCGACGACGAAGAGACGCTCGGATTCTTCGGCCGGGTGGATAAGGAAGTCTGGTGGCTCCACCGCGATGATCCTTCGTCAGTCCGCTATCTCATGCTGGCGCTGGACGGCTATCAGCATGCCTACGCCCGCACCGGCGGGTACTGGAGTGGGATCAACGCCGCCACGCTGGCGAGCTGCGCGGGTGATCAGTCCGGTGCCTCTAACCTGGCAGCGAAGATCTCGGCCCAATGCGAGGATTTGCTCACTCGCGCCAGCCCCGGTCGCGAACGATACTTCCTGCTCGCCACGCTCGGCGAGTCGGAGTTGGTCCGCGGAGATCACGCGCGCGCGGCAGATTGGTACAGACAGGCCACCTCGGCGGCGGGAAGGAATTTTGGTGATATTGCGTCCACGCGCCGGAATGCGCGAATACTCCTGACCACGCGGTGTCAAGATGCAAGCGTTGTGAACACCTGGCTGCCGATTCCGCGGGTTATCGTGTTCAGCGGCCATATGATCGACCGCGCCAGCCGCAGAACGCCCCGTTTTCCCCCGTCCGCAGTTGAAGGAGTGGTGAAGCGGTTCACTCAATGGCTCGCCAACGATGTATCCTACGCATTTGCGTCCGCGGCAAGCGGGGCCGATCTGCTGTTTCTACGCTCGGTGCTGCAGGCAGGGGGTGATGTACACATCGTCCTGCCGTTCAACCGGGAAGCATTCTTCGCAACTTCTGTGTCGCAAGCCGGCGAGCCTTGGGCGTCATGGTATCATGAGCTGCTCGACCCCGCTTCGCCGTTTGCCGACCGCATCCGGCTTACCGAGCTGTCGCACTTGCCGGGCATGAATCCTCAGAATGACTACGAATATGCCAACCAAGTGCTCTACGGCCTGGCGCGCGTGCGCTCGCTCGAACTTGCAGCGGAGCTTGATGCGCTGGCGGTGTGGCATCCGGGCAACAACGAAGGTGTGGGGGGCACCGGCAGCGCGGTTGCGTTCTGGCAACAACGAGGGCTTGCGCCAAACGTGATCGATCCGCTCGAAGGGCATCTGACAGAAGACCCAGCGACGGCTGCCCCCGCCGACGGGCGCTCGAATCCCGCGCAGATCAACACGCCGATCGCCGCGATGTTGTTTGCCGATGCGAAAGGCTTCAGCAAACTTCCCGACGACCAGATGTTGCCTTTTGTCGAGCAATATCTCGGTTTGCTCAAGCAGGTCATCGACGACCATGGGGTCGAGCCGATGTTGCTAAACACCTGGGGCGACGGACTTTACATGGTTTTCAAGTCTGTGCGAGATGCAGGCACCTTCGCGCTTCGGCTGTGTGATGCACTTGATACAGCAAAAGAGGCGGGCCGACTCAAGCTGGACCTTCGGCTGCGCATCGGCCTGCATGCCGGGCCTGTCTACCCCTGCCACAACCCCGCAACGGGCCGTCCGGATGTGGTTGGCACTCACGTTACCCGCACGGCACGGCTGGAACCGGTGACGCCCCCGGGGCAGGTGTATGCGTCGGAGGCATTTGCGGCCCTGGCCTACGCCGAGCATGTGCAGGAGTTTCGCTGCGATTACGTCGGCCCAACGTCGCTCGACAAGAGCGCCGGAACGGTTCGCGCCTATCACGTCCGCCGCTGGCGAAATGTGAAATGAGGCCCAGAGACAAGCTTCAGCGGTTGAAGGCGGGAGAGCGTGTCCATCATGAGTTCACAGAACACCCCTTTCTACTCGCCAACGAGCGCCAGACAAAACAATCGGTGTCGCGGGCGGTTCTTTGTTGGACGAATACGCGTTGGCGGGGATATCATCAACCGGTTCTTCAACCGCGGGAGTGCACATGGAAGCTGTGATCGGAAAGCCGATGGATCGGGTAGATGGGCGCGCGAAGGTAACGGGCGCGGCTCGCTTCAGCACAGAACCGCCGGTACAGGGGGCGAGTCATGGGGTGATTGTCCAGAGTACGATCGCCCGCGGGAAGATTACGGCGATTGACAGCGCTTCGGTGGAAAGACTACCGGGTGTACTCGGTGTGATGACCCATCTCAACGCGCCCAAGATCAAACCGCCAACGCCGAACTTTATGACCGGGGGCATTTTTGCCGAATCGCGTCTGCCGCTTTCCGATGATCAGATTCACCATGCGGGGCAGCACATTGCGGTGGTGGTGGCAACGACGCTGGAGCAGGCCAAGCACGCCGCCGCGATGCTGAAGGTTACATATGCGGCCGAAACGCCGGTTGTTTCGATGGATGATCCGGCCGCCAAGGTCGTCTCGCCGCCGGATTTTTTTGGAGAGAAACTGCAAGACGGCCGAGGCGATATCGAAGCGGCGTTTGCGGACGATAACAGCGTTATTTTCAGTGCCACCTACACCACGCCGCCGGGCAGTCATAACCCGATGGAAGTGAGTAACACGACCGCGGTGTGGGAGGAAGAAAAACTCACGGTCTACGACAGCACGCAATGGCTCAGCGGTACGGCGGCGGTGCTGGCGGAGGCGTTTGGCGTGCCCCGCACTAATGTGCGTGTAATCTGCCCCTATGTCGGCGGGGGGTTTGGCTGCAAGGGCTTCATCTGGCCGCACACCCTGTTGGCGGCAATGGCAGCCCGGCTGACGGGCCGGCCGGTGAAACTGGTCCTGTCACGCGCGCAGCAATTCACCAGTTGCGGCCACCGCCCGGCGACCCGGCAGGTTGTGTCTCTGGCAGCCACGAAAGCAGGTAAGCTCACCGGCATTCGACATCTGGTGGATGCGACCGGCCAGGCCGTGAGCCAGTACGTCGAGCCCGCCGCCATGGGGACGAGCCGACTCGTCTACGATGTGCCCAACGTGCGATTTACCCACAACGTCCGGCAGGTGGACATTGCCAGTCCGACATTCATGCGCGCCCCTGGTGAAGCGCCCGGCACATTTGCGCTCGAATGTGCGATGGATGAACTGGCTTACGCGCTAGAGGTTGACCCTTTGCAACTCCGGCTGGCCAACCTGCCGCGGGAGAAAGCGCCGCATTCGGGACTGCCGTGGAGTAGCTATCACTTAGATGAATGCCTGACGCAAGCCGCAGAAAAGTTCGGATGGGCTAAGCGCGATCCTGCCGTGAAGTCGATGCGCGAGGGCCGTCTGATGATCGGGCAAGGCCTGGCAGTGGCGACGTTCCCGGGCAGTAAGTTTGGCGGGGCGTGCAAGGTGCGTTTGTTTGGCGATGGTCGACTCCTGGTTTCGACCGCAGCACACGACCTGGGCACAGGCGCGTACACCGCATTCACTCAGATCGCAGCGCATGAAATGGGCATTGCGGTTGAGAGGGTCAGGGTGGAGATGGGCGACAGCAATCTTCCGCCCGGCCCGATTGCCGGCGGGAGTTGTTCAACCGCCACCGTGAGCCAGATGATTCATGCAGCAGTCGCGTCGTTGAAGAAGAAGCTCTCGCAGGCCGCAACAAGCATGGCCGATTCGCCGCTGAAGGGGTTGAAGCTGGAAGAAATGGAAATGGATGGAGAGGGCGTTCGAGCGAAGGGTGATGCTAGTCGACGGGTGACGATTGCAGAAATCGTTACAAACAGCGGGAAGTCGGCGATCGAAGCCGACGGCACTGCGATGCCGGGTGCTGAAATGGGGGCGTACGCGTTTCATTCCTTTGGGGCACAGTTTGTAGAGGTGGCCATCGATCCGCTCGACCCCCGCGTGCAGGTGCGGCGGTGCGTGGCGATGTTTGATGCGGGGCGCATCGTCAACTCCAAGCTGGCCTACAGCCAACTCGCCGGCGGGATCGTCTGGGGCATTGGCATGGCGCTGACTGAAGAAACGCATTGGGATCATCGCACGGGCCGCTGCACGACAGATAACCTCGCTGACTATGCCGTTGCGGTGAACGCCGACATACCGAAGATCGATGTCATGTGGACGGATAAACCCGACCCACACTTTAACCCGCTCGGCGTGCGCGGCATTGGCGAGATCGGCATTACCGGCGTGGCGGCGGCGATCGGCAACGCGGTGTATCATGCGACCGGCGTGCGCGTCCGCGATTTGCCGATTGTCCCGGGACGGCTGGTGTAACTCGAGGCCCGTGTAGTTTGGAAGGATTTTGAGCAAAATGACTGCACAACCCATCAAGCTCGGCCAACCACTCAGTCGGCTCGACGGCAAGGCAAAGGTCACCGGCGGTGCAAAGTATGCGGCGGACTACGTGCTGCCGGGCACGTTGCACGCCGTAGTCATTCACTCGACGATTGCAAAGGGAAAGCTTACCGGCGTCGATGTCTCGCAGGCTGCGACGGCACCCGGCGTGTCGGCGGTGATCGATGCGACCAACATCGCCGCTGCCAGGCTTGCCGGAGACGATCGCAAGTTGTTAGCTGTCGGCGACGATGTGGTGCACATCGGGCAGGCAATTGCGGTAGTCGTGGCGGAATCGCTGGAGCAGGCGAAGCACTCGGCATCGCTGGTGCGCTGTGAATATGAGCGAGGAACGCCCATCACGCAGATGCTCGACCCCCATGCCAAAGAGGAAGATGCCAATGGTCGCGGCGGGCCGAACCGTGGCAACCCGGATTCGGCGCTGGCCTCTGCGGGCGTGACGCAATCAGCCACTTTCCAGACGCCCATTCAAACGCATCATCCGATGGAGCTTGGGGCAACGATCGCCACCTGGAACGACGACAAGCTGACGATCTACGACGGAACGCAGGCAGTGCTCGGATCGCGCAAGAACATCGCCGGTGCCTTCGGGCTGCCGACCGAGAGCGTCATGGTGGTTTCACCCTACGTCGGCGGGGGCTTTGGCGCGCGGCTGATGGTATGGCCGCACACCATTCTCGCGGCGGCAGCGGCGCGGATTGTTCGGGCACCCGTGAAACTTGTCATCTCCCGATCGCAGATGTGCTATGCGTTTGGACATCGCCCGGCGAGTAGGCAAACGCTGACGCTTGGCAGCGATTCCACGGGCAAGCTGTCGGTCATCAGCCAGCAAACGCTCAGCACGACCGGTGCAACCAGCGGATTTGTCGAACCCGTCACCGGGCACTCGCTGGTGACCTATGATCATCAGCATTCGAGCATGACAGCAAAGACGGTGCGTCTGAACGTCGGTGCCCCGGCCCCGATGCGCGCGCCGGGCGCGCCGCTCGGGTTGTTTGCCCTCGAAGTGGCCCTGGATGAACTCGCTGAGAGCCTCAAGATCGACCCGATCGACCTGCGGCTGCAAAACGAAACCGACAAAGATCCTCGCAACGGAAGGCCGTACACCGACAGACACTTTGCGGAGTGTCTGAAAAGGGGCGCGGCGAAGATTGGCTGGGCCGACCGAAACCCCGCGCCGAATCAGCGGCGCGAGGGTGACTGGCTCATCGGTTATGGTCTCGGCTGCTGCGCGTGGCACGGCGGCAATACGCAGGCGACGGCGCGCGTGCGAGTGTTGCGCGACGGCTCGGCGGTGGTAGCGTCGGCGGCGCAGGATATGGGCGTTGGCACTTACACCGTGATGGGGCAGGCCGTTGCGGACGTGCTCGGACTGCCGATTGAGAAGGTGAGCGTGGAACTGGGCATCAGCACGCTGCCGCCGGCCCCGACCGCGGGCGGATCGCGGCAGGCATCCAGCGTTGTGCCTGCGGCCCATCAGGCGGCGACGGCGGCCCGGAAAAAGCTGATCGAGCTTGCAACAACGCACGAGAGTTCCCCGCTGGCCGGCATCTCCGGTGAAAGCGTCGATCTCACCGCCGGCCTGCTGACGGCGGGCGAAAAATCGATGTCGATCGGCGTGGTGGTCGGGCTCACCGGCCAACCTAACATTGAGGTGACCGAGCAATACACTCCCGACGCCAAGCAAGGATTTGTTGCAATGAACTTCGGCGCACACTTCTGCAAGGTGGCGGTGCATGCCATCACCGGCGAGGTGCGCGTCAGGCGATTTGTCAGCACGTTCGACTGCGGAAAAGTGTTTAACGAGAAAACCGCTTTCAACCAGCTCGCCGGCGGGGTGGTGTGGGGGCTGGGGATGGCCTTGACCGAAGCCGCTCATCTCGATGAAAAGGGTCGATATGCTTCGGCCGACTTTGGTGGATATCACCTTCCTAGCCACGCCGATGTGCCGGATATCGAAGTGGAAGTAATCAACGCTGCAGATGAAAACTTCGGCGCTCTCGGAAGCCGCGGCGGGGTCGGTGAGCTTTCCATCAGCGGCGTGGCGGCGGCGGTGAGCAATGCGGTCTACAACGCCACAGGGAAACGCATCCGCGAAGTGCCCATCACTCCAGACAAACTGATTTAAGCCAGAAAGACTTTACCAGTGAGGTATCGCAAATGAGCGATGAAAACCGATTTGATCCGAACGTAACCCGGCGAGAACTCATGGCCGGCGCGGTGGCTGCGGGTGTCGCAGCTTCGGTGCCGGCGGGTCTTGCGTTCGCTGACGAAGCCGCGCCCGCTGCCGTACCGGCAGTTGGGGGCTCTGCGGTTGAGATGGGGGTCAAGCTGATCGTGAACGGTCAGCCTCACGCGCTGAGCATCGACCCACGCGCCACGCTCCTGGATACCTTGCGCGAGACTCTCTCACTTACCGGCACCAAGAAGGGCTGCGATCACGGTCAGTGTGGTGCCTGTACCGTGCATGTCAACGGCGAGCGCGCCCTCAGTTGCCTTATGCTTGCAGCTCAATGCGAAGGTGATCAGATCACAACGATCGAGGGCATCGCCAACGGCGACGAACTTCATCCGGTGCAGAAGGCATTTATCGACCATGATGGCTTTCAGTGCGGCTACTGCACTTCGGGGCAGATAATGTCGGCGGTCGCGTTGATCAAGGAGGGGCACGCCACCACAGAAGATGAGGTGCGCGAGCTAATGAGTGGTAATCTTTGCCGCTGCGGGGCGTATCCGAACATCTGCAAGGCTGTGATGGATGCGCAAGGCAAGCTGGCTGGGAGTGGAATCTAGTTTCGTGGGCGACTGCGGTTCGGGATTGTCGCGAGTTCTTTGGAGACATCAGATATGCAACCCTTCACTTACGAAAAAGCCACCGACCAGGCTGCTGCTGCCCGGGCAGTGGCGGCGGAGAAGACCGCAAAATACCTCGCCGGAGGGACAACGCTGGTTGACCTGATGAAGCTTTATGTCGAAACACCGACAAAGCTCGTTGACATCAAGCGCCTGCCGATGGCCGAGATTCGTCGCGAAGCTGACGGATCGATCTCGATTGGGGCCGGTGTCACCAACAGCGCCGTGGCGTATCATGAATTGGTGCAGAAGGAGTATGCCGTGCTCAGTCAGGCGATTCTCGCCGGTGCCAGCACGCAGATTCGCAACGTCGCCACCGTCGGCGGCAATCTGCTTCAGCGCACCCGGTGCCCCTACTTCCGCGACGGCATTTCCAACTGCAATAAGCGCACTCCCGGCAGTGGATGCGACATGGCAACCGGCTTCAACCGCACTGCGGCGGTGCTGGGCACGAGCGATCGGTGTGTGGCGACGTACCCCGGGGACATGGCGATCGCGCTTCTGTCTCTCGATGCTGTCGTCCATGTGGCCACCGATCAAGCCACTCGCAAGATCGCGATCGACGACTTCTTCCTGCTTCCCGGCAACACACCGGAAAAGGAAACGTCGCTGAGCCACGGTGAGATTATCACGGCGGTCTCGCTACCTCGCATCGACGGCGGGACAAAGCAGGGCTATGTGAAGGTGCGCGATCGCGCCAGTTATGAGTTTGCCCTGGCCAGTGCAGCCGCGGTGCTGTGGATGGACGGCGGAACCATCACGCAGGCGCGCATCAGCCTCGGTGGGGTTGCGTCCAAACCCTGGCGCGCCAAAGAGACCGAAGCGATGCTCGCCGGCAAGAAACCCGACAGTGCTCTCTTCCGCGAGGCGGCCGCCGCAAGCCTCAAAGCAGCAACCCCGATGAAATACAATGCCTTCAAGCCAGAGTTGGCAACGCGCGCCATCGAACGCGTGCTGACCGAACTCACGCAAGCCGCATGAGTGATCGAGCCATCGGAAAGATCGCAATTGTCGTGCTGGCGGCGGGGCGGTCGGCGCGACTCGGGCGCGATAAGCGTCTGCTGATGGTGGATGGCGAACCCTTGATTCGCAGAGCGTGCCAACTGGCGGTGGCGTGTGCAGTCGGCCCGGTTTTTGTTATCACCGGCGCGAACGATTTTGCCGCAGCCGAAGCAATTGCCGATTTGCCAGTGATCGTGCTGAGCAATCCCACCCCCGAGGCGGGAATTGGTTCGAGCATTCGGGTGGGCATCGCTGCTGCGGCGGCGGGCGATGCCGAGGCTGCTATCATCACCGTTTGCGATCAGTTGTCTGTTACCACCAAACACCTGCTCCATCTCGTGCAAGCCGCGGGCGAATCGCGTGCGGCAGCGGTTGCGAGCCGATATGCGGGGGACGCAGGCGTGCCAGCACTGTTTACGCGACCCATGTTCCCAGCACTATGCGCCATTCCGCCTGACGAGGGAGCGCAACGTTTGCTAAGGTCGCTCGGCGGCGGGCTGCATGCAGTCGACTTGCCCGATGGCGAGCAAGATATCGATCTGCCTGCTGATCTAGTGGGTTTAGCGCGCAATCCCCCCGTGCCGCCACCCGTGCCGCGACACGAAAGGGCCGGGTAAGATCGCGCCCAGCGCAAGCCTGTGGCAATTTGCGTGGTTTCCCGGAGAATCCTGCCCGCATGGATCTGGAGTCGGAAGACAATAAGCCGCCGGGGTCGCCCGAGGCAGCAAGGCCGGGCGTGAAAGCGCTCGGTGGGCGGGTGGCATCGGGCACAGTCTGGCTCGGAGGTGTGACGGCGGTCACGCGCGTCATCGGCATCTTCTCACAGTTTGCATTGATGTGGCTTCTGGCACCCGAGCATTTCGGCACGCTGGGGCTGGTGTTCACCATCACCATGTTTGCCACGCACCTGACCTACCCCGGAACCGATGATGTGCTGCTGCAAAAGGGCGATCAGGTCGGGCGATGGGCATCGGCGGGCTTCTGGATGAGCCTGGCTTGCGGGCTTGCCGGCGGCTTGGCGATGGTGCTGCTCGGGCTGACGGTGGTGACGATCGCGCGCTCGGCGGGCAACCCTGCTTACGGTAGCCCCGTCGTCCTCCACATGATCATCATCTACGCCATCGGCGCGCCGCTGAACGCGATGGCGCTGGTGCCTTATGTGATGCTGCGCACACAGATGCGCTTCGGTCGTCTCGCTGCGGTGCAGATGATGGAGATGCTTGGCCAGCACACGCTCATGGTGTTGCTGGCCTGGTGGGGCTTTGGCGCTTACAGCTTCGCGATTCCAATGCCGATCATCGCCCTGTTGCGCACGGGCGTGCTCTGGCTTTATGTGCGCCCAAAGATCAGTTGGCGGCTTGGGCTGCATCGCTGGCCGCATCTGGCGACAGCGACGGGCTATGTGCTGGGTTTTCGCCTTCTGCAGACGGGCTGGCATCACGGCGACCAGATCGTGCTGGGTACCGTTTACGCGAGCAAGACGATCAACGGTCACTATCAATCGGCGGTTCAGCTTACACAGCAGATTGTCCGCGTGCTCTGCGAAAATCTATTATCAGTTCTTGTGCCGGCCCTGACGCAGATTCGCGATGACCGCCCGAGGATAGAGCGGGCGGTTGCCACTGCGTGCCGAACGCTGAGTGCCATGATCATCCCGCTGGCTACCTTGCAGATTCTGCTGGTTGGCCCGGTCATCCGCATGGCGTTTCCGGCGCGTTGGATCGAATCGATCGTACTGGTCGAACTGCTGAGCTTTGGCCCGATCTTGTTCGCCGGGTCATATCCCATGATGGCGATGATCACTTCCGATGGACGGTTCAAGGCCGCGTTCGGAATGGCGATAGCCAATCTCTGCACATTCTTTGCCCTGGTCATTCCGCTGACGGTCGTCTATGGCGCGCGGGGGACAGCGGCAGGCGTTTCAGCTTTTTACTGGATCGCCGCGCATTTCTACGCCTATACGGCCTTTGCCTCATTTCGCGGTGTCCGAGTGCTCCATCTGGCCGTCTATCGCGCCCTGCTGGCGGCGGCAGTGGGGGCGGTGCCGGCACTGGCCTTGCTCGGGCAGATGTCTGGCACGTCCCGCTGGGCCGAAGCCGGAAAGATCGCCGCAGTTACGCCTGTGATGTTGGGCACCTATGTCGCTGTGATGTGGATCATTGATCCCCGTACCGTGCGTTCGCTGTATGGCCGCTTGATGGGCGCGATGGGTCCGATCGTGCGGCGAATTCCGGTGGTAGGGTCAAGACTTTGATGATTCGTTTGATGGATCGCGGTTGGTTTTGTCACTCTTTTTAACAAAGGTGGAATATTTCAGATGAACGAGTCGTTCGAAGATCATCGTGATTGAATTAAGTCAGCGGCGCGCGTAACTTCCTGCTCCCTGCACAGTTGTGGCATTGGCGGGCCACAGCTTTTGTGATCTTGCCGTCTTGTGAAAGTGCGTGTTTTTCGTTCCGGGCGCAGTCCTTCATGCCACATTCTTCCAGGGTTCAATCTCTTACTGCCCGGGCCACCTCCAGCGCTGCATGGATGGCATCGCAGACGGTCGTATCGCGCATCTCGGGGTTTGCCGCGCAGATGGTCATCGCGGCGGTGCTTGCGCCGGAGCAGGTTGGGCTGATCGCGCTGGTTACATCTATCACCATCATATCCCGGCATCTGAGCACCCCCGGCACCGAAGAAGTGCTGTTGACCAAGAAACACCGCCTGCGTCGCTGGCTCAATGCCGCATTCTGGTTCAACCTGGCCAACGGGCTGCTCGGGGCGGCGGTGCTGGCGGTGACTGCGGTTGTGGTGGTCAAGCTGGCGCAGTTCATGGGCAACGATGCGTATGGCGATCCGCTCGTGCTGAAAATGGCCCTCATCATGGCGCTCGCTTCGCCACTGTCGGCTGTTCAGCTTGTGCCCCTGACTGTGCTGCAGGCGCAGCTTCGGTTCAAGGAAGTGTCGATCATTTACACTTTTGAAGCCCTTGGCACCCACATCCTCACCATTGCACTTGCGCTGCTGGGCCTCGGCGCCTATAGCTTTGTCCTGCCGCTTCCAGTGGTGGCGGCGGTCAAGTTGGGGGTGCTTTGGTACCTCGCGCGCCCCCGGATTGGCATGCGCCTTTCGCTGCACCGTTGGGGCGAGCTGACAGGCTCAACTTTCTGGGTCCTTTCGAGGCGCATTTTGCGCACCGCGCGCGACCACGGCGATCAAATCATCCTCGGTGTAATGTACTCCGATGCCGCGATGAACGGGCACTACTATTTTGCATTTCTGCTTTCCTCGCAGGTGGTGCGGGTCATGTGTGACAATCTGCAAAAGGTGCTGCTACCAGTACTTAACACAATCCGCGATGACCTCGAGCGGCTTGAGAACGCCACTATCCGCACCTGCAGAGTTCTGGCGGCGGTCATCATGCCGTTTTTGCTCTGTCAGATTGTGCTGACTGGGCCGGCCATACGGCTCGTCTTTGGAACAGTCTGGTCGCCGGCTATTCCGCTGGTGCAACTGCTCAGCCTGGCCCCCGTGCTTTATGCCACCACTTTTCCCATGGCCGCCATGATCAGTGCGATGGGGCGCTTCAAGGCAGCATTTTACCTCTCTGTTGCCAACCTGGTGATGTTCTTTGCGATTGTGACCCCGATGGCGGCAGTGTGGGAGGCCGAGGGCGCCGCAGGCGGTGTGGCCGTGTGGGGATGGGCCGCTTCAATTTTGACCGGCATCGTCGCCTTTCGCTCGTTGCGAGGTGCTCGCATCGTTTTTGCGGTTGTGGCGCGGGCGCTCGCTGCCGTTGCGCTGGCATCCATCATCCCCGGGTTGATGGTGCTGTTCATTCCGAAGGGAACTGCATTTGCAATCGTCAAGCTCGGAATCGGCATTCCGGCACTCATGATTGTCTATTTTATGATTATGAAGCGTATAGACCCCGACGCGATAGAAATGCTGCGTGAACGCGTCTGGGCCAAGTTTCGCGCCATTTTTGCCTGCCGCAATGGCAAGCCGATTGTTGAGCCTCCGGAACTGGCCGGCGCGAGTAAGCTGCTGGAATAGTCCGTCGGCTTGGGCCGGATGACACGCCGCTACCATTCGCTTACGATTTGCGCTCAACTCATGTTGACCAAACTACTTTTTCTCTGCACCCTGCTTGCCGCGACGCAGCCGTCGTCCGAATTGCACACTGATTCGCGCGCCGAATCGCACGCCGTTTCGCCCGACCCTCGCGACACTTTGAAAGAAGTGATGGCTTCGATGGCGGCACAGGACGCGACCCGGCTTCTGGCCGTGTGCGATGTTCCGACGCCCGCCGAACGATCCTACGTCGAGTCGGCCGTGAAAGTGATGCTCGCCGGCCGCCGACTGGCCGACGCCGCAACGAAAACCTACGGCCCCGCCGGCGATGCCATCGCCAAGGGTCCCATCGCCGCCACAGATGAAGCCGACATCCCCGCAGCGGCGGTCAGTGTGATTGGAGACCGCGCCGAATTGCTCATGCCTGGTCATACCCAACCGCTCAAGTTTCGACTGGTCGACGGCGGTTGGAAACTGGGTGTTTCAGACTTCGCCGGTTCCGCACCGCGCGACCTTGACAAGCAAACCGCGCTGAGTCATCTGTTCGCCACCGCGCTCGCCGAGGCGGCCGAAGAGATCGAGGAGGGGCGATACGCCCGCGTGGACGACGCCGAGGCTGCGATCCGGCAGAAGCTCAACCAGGTGCTCATGAAGAGCCTCGCATCGACACCCCCGACTCCCGCAACGCAACCGGCCGCAAAGTGAAACGACGGGCCAACATCACGCAGCGGAGAATGGCTCACGGGCTTGGCTGGGTGCTTGGCACATTCAGCCCCAACCGTTGCCGCAATTGATCGAACTCTGCCCGCCACTTTTTCCCCCCGACTCTGCTGCCCCATCGAATGTATTGTTCGAGAAGATACGCGCGATTTTGCTCCGGCTGTTCATTCAGCGCATCGTTCGCCTGCACAAATCGCAGCACGGCCTGCCAGTATTGATCGTTGTCGGCTTCGCGGGTTCCGGTGCCGCTTTCATCGGCCACCGTCACGACCGGGGTGCCAAGCTTGCGGTCGCTCAGCAGGCGCGATAGCCGGTCGCGTGCTTCTGCGAGTTGTCCGAGGTCAAAACAGAGCATTGCAATCCCGAAGCTGACCGCCGGGTCATACTCGGTTGTGGCAGCGGCGGAAGCGTCGAGCGTGCCGCGGTACAGCGAAAAATTCTCCGGAGATTGCAGCGATCGGTACAGCCCCAAAGCCGCCTCATGGGCATTGCGCTGCGCCGCCGGGTCAGGTTCGGCATCGGCGGCTAGGTGCTTGCTGGCGGCGTCAAAAACCATGTAGCGATAAGTAAACTTGCGAATGCCGGGGTCGGCGCTCTCGCGTGCCCATTTCACGAGGAAGCCGCTCAGTTCCGCCCGATTTCGGGCGGCCGTGGCAACGCGCGCCGTATCGCCGGCGGCGCGGGCCTCATCCAGTTCTTCGTTGAGCTTTTGTAACAGCGAATAGACGATCGCCGCGCCTTGCCCACCTTCCCGCTTGGCGAGCAATCGGACGAGGGTATCGGTTGCCTCGGCACTCCGGCCCAGTGCGATGTATGACTGCACGCGCACAAGCAGAATCTCCGGCAGCAACTCATCTCCGCCGCCCACCACCGACAGCGACGTTTCGATATCGGCGAGCATGTCGATAGCTCGCTGCGGGTTCTGCTGCTCGGCCCGGGCCAGTTCGGCGGCGAGCAGTTTGGTCCGAATCAGCATCGATTGCGCCGAAGCATCCGGCAGTGCATTTGTCGTCGCCGATGACAGCGTCGAGACAACATCGGCAAGACGTTGAATCTCGGCCAGAATGCCCGCGCGCGAAGGGTCATTGGCCTGCAGGTCATCCAGCCGCTGCTTCTCGCACAACATCTGTAAGAAGCGTGCGGTGGTCGCTCGCGCGCCGGCCTCGGGCACCTTCTTGAAATATGCGATTGCCTCCGTGGGCTGGTTGAGCAATTGCAGGCGGCGCGCATACTCGAATGCGAACTCTGTCCGTCCGAACGAGTCGATCGCAAGCGGTAGAAATCGCTCGTACAGCGTCCGCACCGCCTCATCTTCGGCGCGATCGCTCCGCAATGCGGCGATTGCGGCCTGGGCGTTGTCGAGTGCGATCACGCCGCGCTCGGTTTTTCCCACTGCGGCTGCGTAGTCGAGAAATGCTGTTGCTGCCGGTACAGGTTCGCTGGCCCTTTGAAGCAGAAACGGCACTACGAAGCGGCAGTTATCAAGCAACTGCGCGTCTATCTGGGCCGAAGCTGGCCGGGAAAGCAGCTCATTTGCTGCGGCGATGCCTCGCTTTAGTACGGCCTGATCGACTGCCTCGCCAGCGGGCCGTAGCCGCTGTTCTTCAGCCCGTCTCACCAGCGCCTGAAGCAGGAGCGGGTCGAGCGCATCAAGTGGCGCGTCGGGGGGAAGTCGTGCAGTGAGGAGTTCATTGATGGGTCCGGCCAGGTCGGGGCGATCGGCGAGCAGTTTAGACAACGTTGCTACAGCGGCGTCGTTTGCGCGTTTTCGAGCTTCATTGTTCCCGGCCAACTGGGCGTTCAACTCATGAATGCGGTATTGCAGCATCTTGGATGCAGCCTCGGCACTGGCGCGCGTGTTGGCATCACCGCTGAGGTTGGTTGATTGCCACTGCAGCAGCCGGTCAAGCTCGGTCTGCGCCGCTGTCGAGTTGCGCGCGGCGAGTTCATTGGCCACGAGGAAGAAGAAGGCCTGATATCGCTCGATTGGCGCGGCCTTTGGCTCAAAAGCGTCGTCGCTGGCCAGGGGCGAAAGCGATTGCCTGGCGCTCGAAAAGTCATTTCGAGCCATCTGCAGCTTGCCAATCCGCAGCCGAACTGCGGGGCGGATGGGTTGGTCGGGGGTGTCGAGCAACTTGAGATAGTTGATACCGCGATCGGCAATCGACGTCCGCTCGCCGCTGGCGGGTTCAAGGCCCATTGCAAGCAGATAATCGCTCATTCTGGCGTTAAAGGTCGCGAGTTGCTGCAGGTTGTACATCTGCTCAAGCCGCTGGGCGTCCGGGTTGGGCTGATTTCCGATCGACTCAACCAGTTGCCCGGCGGCCTCCGCCGCGCGGTCATAGAGCGCGACGATTGTTCGCGCGACGGGTTTGAGCGCCTGCCTCGTCGCGAGATTATCGCCCCACAGTTCGAGGGTGTCGATCTGGCGGGTCGCACCTGCGTCGATCAACACGCGCGCCTGCTGCATCATCGCCTCCGGGTCAGCCATTTTTGGTAACGCGGCATCAATCCCCGACGTCACGCGCGCCAACAGGGCTTGCTGCTGAGCGCGGGTGAAGTTGGCCTTGCCGTCGGCGAGTTGCTGCAACGCCAGCATGGTTCGACGAGCCTCCTGTTCGGCGGCGGGGATGTTGTTTACCTCGAACGCGCGATCGAGCAGTTGCGAAAGTCCGCGCGCGGCCAGTTCGTTCAACAATCGCTCATCAGAGAGCGACGCAAGGCCGGGTTGGGTCGCCTGGGCCTGTACCTCTGAAGTCCACGTCAGCCAGGAGTGACCCGCGAGGAGAGCCAGCAGCGAAGCGATTCGGACAACTCTTGATGGAAAGCGGGATCGTCGCTCGCGCGCGGGGGTGAAAGCCCGGTGGCCAGCAGTCGCATGATGCTGTAACGCGACGTTCTGCTGCGGAGGACTGTCGTCATGATCCATGGTCAATCTTATCCCTGCCTGCCCGGGTTTGTCCGCGGGCCGGTGCATTATCGCGAAGTGGAGAAGCCCACCTTCTGAAATCCAGCAAGCTGGGCGGCAGTGTAGACGTCTATGAGAAACTTGTACTTCACCGCACGGTCTGGCGCGATGACTACCTGCAGATCTTCCTGCTGTTTCCCGGCATCGATGAGCTGTGCCTGCAACTGCTTGAGGATCTGCTGCAGTTCGGCGGCGGATTCGGCTCTATACTGACCAACCCTGGCAACGAAACGATCGGGCACGGGCGAGGTTACTTCGACTTCCAAAGGTTCATCTTTGGGAAATCCGCCCGGCGGTGGAGTAGCGCCGCCAGCACCGGTTTGGCGCAGCGGCAGATTGCTCACCAGGTATCGCTCCTGCCCGGTGAACTTTCCCGCCATCATCAGAAAAATCAGCAAGACCATGACGACATCGACCAGTGGCGTCATATTCGGCCCGGATTCGTAGTGCACCTTTTGACTCGTGCGGAGTTTCACTTGGAGTTGTCCTCCACAAGTTCGCTGCGAGACTTCGTTTGATAGATGACTTTGTTCACGTTGGCCTCCGCACACGCAACCAGCACCGGTTCCAGAAACCGATACCCCATTTCCTTGTCGCCGCGGATGATGACGCGAAACTCATCATTGTCGCCGTTCACACCCGTCCCGCCGGGCTTGCTGTCGTTGCCGAATCGCAATCGCCTGAGCACTTCGAGCAGCGGCCGCTTTCCTGTGGACGGGTCCACCACGCGGATTTCCTGAGCCTGCGCCGACGACCCATCGACGATCGCCGTCACCAGTGGCTCATCGAGGGGCTTCTTCTCCCGCACATTAAGAACAATGGTATTGCTGAGTGAGTCGATCTGTAACGCCCGGCTGAGCGACGAGACGGGCACCTCAATCGTCGGATCAGCCCCGGTGGTCACGCCGATCTTGGCGACCAGCATGAAGAAAATCACCAGGCACATCACAATATCAATCAACGGCGTGACGTTGGGATGGCTTGAGTGAACTTGTGGGAGACCGCGGCGTTTCATGGGTGAATCTGTGGCATCGGGCGGCCTCAGCTATCTCCGGGTGCCGGCATCGGGCTGGGCGGCTTGCGCGGGCTGGGCACGGCCGCCTGCGGCGAGGCAACCGGGCGTGCGGCGGGCGATTTGGCGTCCGTGCTCTTGAGCAGGAGCAACATCTCTTCGGCGAGCAAAGCGCCCTGCGTCGTGAGGCGGTCGATGATCGTCCGGAGCACGCCGAACGCCGCCAGGCATGGCACCGCGAGCACCAGGCCCAGGAATGTGTGTGCCAGCGCCTTACTCACACCGTATGCAAGCTGCGCCGGCGACGCATTACCCCCGGCAGCGTTCATGTCGCTGAAGGCGTAAATCATGCCGAGCACGGTTCCGAGCAACCCCAGGAGCGGGCCTAAGTTACCGATGATGTTGAGGTATTCAATCTTGCGAAACTGCTCCGCAGTTTGCTCGGCGATGCTGGTTTCCATCGCTTCCCGCATTGAGGCAAAGTCGGGGGCTCGCTTGATCGCAGGGTTAATGGCCCTGCTGATAAACGTCGGATCGGTCGCGGTAAACTCGGTCAACTCTCGGAACTTTCGTTGCGTGATCAACTCGCGAATCTGTTCGACGGAGGCGTCGGGGAGTAACACTGCCCTTCTGTTCTGCAGAAATCCCTGAATGATCAGCGTCAGTCCGGCGATGGACAGCAGGCCGATCGTCCAGAAGACCGGATCGAGATTCTCCATCACAATCGTAAACACACCCTTGCCCTTGGCCGGGGCCGCATCGCTGCCAGCGGCGGGGGGCGTGGTGTCCTGTGCGAAGCCGGTGCGCGAAACAGCCACCACGCCAAAGAGCATGATGGCCAGCAGTGCGAGTCGGAAGATGGAGTTGTTGTACGTGCGAAGCATTTCGATCTCTCAATGAAAGATGACCAAACCAGCAAGCTAAAACAGTTCAGAATGACGAAGCGCAGAAAGATGCACCTTGCGGGCCTCTCGTCATTTGAGCATGGACGCTGATTCGGATTTCTGATTTCGTCATTCTGGTCTGAACCAATCTGCGCTGTCCGCGGAACAGGACTTAAAAATCATTCCTCTCGATGGCTTTATACACGCCGCCGTTGGAATCGGCGATTTCCTGCATGACTCTCTCCAACTCCGGATCGGACCGCGATCGGATCAAGAGCGTGTTAACGCGTACCTTCTTGCCTCGATTTTGCTTGACGAACTCATTCTTCACGTCGTCGAATGAAGCGATTTGGTCGAATCCATCAGTCAGGACGTAGATCAACTCCGGCTCAAGGGCGAACGCCGCGCGGATGGCACCAAGCGGTTCGGTTGATCCGCTGACGACGTACTTTTCTTCGATCCATGTGAATGCATTTCGCTTGTTGCCAGTGGTGGCACGGACTAAGCTTCCCTTTTGGTGCAGAACCATGTCGCCGTCGCTGAAGATGACGATGTTAAACTCCTGAATCGGAACGAGCTTGTCGATACTGCTTGCGAGGGCGGCTTTGAGTCGTTCGCGGGCGTCGATCATCGAACCGGACGCATCGACCAGATAGACAATTTTTCGCGCATTTCCACCGACGCCGATGAAGGAAACCTTAGGCCCCAGCGACCCCGCGCCGCCGCCGGGCACGCCGAAGGGGGCGAGTTGGCCGCCGGCGGGGGTGGCGGTTCCGGCACCTGCGGCTCTGCCAATGGCAGAACTGCCGCCGATGCTGATGACGCTGTCAGCCTGGGTATCGGCGTTATCGCCGATGAGGGTTTGTGTGAGAGTCTGGCTAGGCCGTTCGGCCCAGCTTTGGCTGCTGACCGCCACTTCAAGACTATCCTGCGCCGCCGAACGGTTTGGGTCATCGCCGAGACCGGGATTGGGTATGCCGCCAGCGGGGCCGGATTCCGCGAGCGTGCTGTCGGGCACTATCACCTGTTCCTGCACGAGCTCCCGGTACACCGCCGCCGCCGTCTGAAAAAATGCGAAGCCGAGCACAATCACAGCAGCATGGATGACCAGCGACCCGACGAACGGCAGCACATTTTGCACCCAGGGCTTTTGCCAGAATGTGATTCGAGGCACGAGCGGTGAAGGTGCATCGACGTGCGGCTGCGGCGAGGGTGGAACGGGTGTGGGAGCCATAGCATTGCAAACGGCTAATCACGCAAGTTGTAGCCCGGTTTGATCGCATGCGTCAACCTTCTTTCTGCCGCCGGACATGGTTCTCCGTTACACTGTAGACTGTGGCAGAGATCGTCCTTACCACCCTCAACGCCCGATTCGCCCATGCTGCGTTCGGATTGCGCTATCTGCTCGCCAATCTAGGCGATCTCGCAGATCGCGCGCAAATCATCGAGTTTGATATCAATCAGCGGTCAACCGATGTCGTTGAGAAGATTTTGCTGGCCCATCCGAAGATTGTCGGCATCGGTGTCTACATCTGGAACGCCGAGCCAGCCACCCGCATCGTCGGCGAACTGCGGCGGCTGCGGCCCGATCTCACCATCGTCCTCGGTGGGCCTGAAGTGAGTTACGAGACCGACCAGCAGGAAATCTGCCGTCTGGCCGATTACATCATCACTGGCGAGGCGGATCTGGCATTCGCCGATTTGTGTCGAAAGCTCCTGAGCGGCCGACGGCCAATGATGCGCATCTTGCCAGCAGAGTTGCCGCAGTTTGAAGAGACCAGGCTGCCACGTGGCGACAATGCGGCGCGCGCCGGATCGAGTTCGCACAACCCGCCGCTTGTCCTGCCCTATCACCTGTACACCGACGGCGATCTCGCCCGCAGGGTGATTTATGTCGAGGCGAGCCGGGGGTGTCCGTTTTCGTGTGAGTTTTGCCTCTCATCGCTCGATGTTCCCGTGCGTAATGCGCCACTTGAGCTGTTTCTGGGGGAGATGCAGAAACTGCTCGATCGTGGGTGCAGACAGTTCAAGTTTGTAGATCGGACTTTTAATCTCAACCTGAACTTCAGCCGGTCGATTCTGCAGTTTTTTCTGGATCGCATCCGCGATGGGCTTTTTGTCCATTTTGAGATGGTTCCCGACCGTCTGCCCGAGGGATTGCGCGAGTTAATCTGCCGGTTTCCGGCTGGCATATTGCAGTTTGAAGTCGGCATTCAAACGTTTAACCCCGCGGTCGAGAAGTTGATTAGCCGGCGGCAGAATCATGCGCGGCTTGAAGAAAATCTGCGTTGGCTGCGTGCAAATACGGGGGTGCATGTGCACGCCGATCTCATTGTTGGTCTGCCGGGCGAAGATTTGGATAGCTTCGGGCGAGGCTTCGATAAGCTCGTGGCGCTTGGTCCGCAGGAGATTCAGGTGGGCATGCTCAAGCGGCTGCGCGGTACACCCATTGTCCGGCACGATGCGGAGTGGCAAATGGTCTACGCACCCCAACCGCCGTATGAAATCCTGCAGACGCGGCTGATTTCATTCCAGAACATGCAGCGTATGCGGCGATTTTCGCGCTACTGGGATTTGCTGGCCAACAGCGGTAACTTCGTCACCACTACGCCGCTGATCTGGGGCGATGATTCGGCGTTCGAGTGGTTTCTGAAACTGAGCGATTGGCTGTACAAGTCTACAGGCCAGACTCACGCGATTTCATTGACGAATCTCAGCGAGCTACTGTTTCGTTTCCTAACCCTGCACCGAGGGATGCAACCCAAACCCGCCGCAGAGGTGATCTGGAGCGATTTTAAGCGTGTCGGCCGGTCGGACCGGCCAAAGTTTCTCGAACCCTATGTGGAACACGCCGACACGCGAACGGTCAGGCCTGTCGGAAAGTCGCGGCAGAGCAGGCATGGTTCGATGCGTGAAGTTTGAGATCACACCGTTTAGATGAGAATTTAAGTATGACCCACCCACTGATGCTGATAGCGTTCGGGATTCTGGTAGGCGTGTTCTCGGGCCTGATGGGACTGGGTGGAGGGAGTATCATGATTCCGATCATGGTGCTGCTGCTCGGGTTCTCGCAAGCCAAAGCACACGGCATGAGCCTGATGGTGATGTGCATCCCGGTCATGCTGCCAGCGGTGATTGGCTATTTTCAGAATGGCAAGATTACTCGTGCCGATATCTGGGTTGCAGCGTGGATTGCGCTGGGATTTGCGCTCGGCAGCTACTTTGGGGCGCAGGTGGCGTTTTTCGTTGACAGGTACAAGAGTGGGTTACAGATCACATTTGGTCTTCTGTTGATTTATGTCGCCGCATACACCGCGTTTGGCAAGGAGAACGTGGCGAGAAGCCTGCTGCTAGCTGTGATCGTAACGGCAGTGGCGGCGGCGATGGTGTTTGGGGTGCGCTACAGCGATTCCCGCAACGCCGATCAGACCCCCGCGCCGACAGCATCGCGGGCGTGATCGACTGCGTTGCGGAAGATCGCCAGCCCCGCGGCTTCCTCTGGCAGGCTAGCCCAGCTCGTCCATGCCGGGTGTTGCAGCGGGGAAATGAATCGCTCGGGGTGCGGCATCATGCCCAGCACAAGCCCCGTCGCATCGCAAGCACCGGCGATATCGTCCGCACTTCCGTTGGGATTGTGAGGCCATTCGCCGCCGGCTGGCGAGCCGTCGGGTTTTACATAGACCAGCGCGATGCGATCTTCATCCCAGAGCGCACGGCGCGTTGCGTCGTCTGCCGGGACAAACTTGCCTTCGCCGTGGGCCATTGGTGCATCGAAATCGCCAAGATTCTTGGTCCAGACGCATTTTCTGCTTCTGACTGCCAACCTGATCCACCGATCGTGGTACCGGCCGGAATCATTATTCGTGAGCGTTGCGGTCTGGCCCGGTCGGTCGCCCACCGGGTCAGGAAGTAGATCGGTCTTAACCAGCACCTGAAACCCGTTGCAAATGCCGATGATCGGTTTGCCCGCGTCGCGAAACGCATGCAGGTTGTCGCGCAGGTGGTGCATAAACTGGTTGGCCAGAATTTTGCCTGCCGAAATGTCGTCGCCGTAGCTGAACCCCCCGGGGATGGCAAGCAGTTGGTATCCTTCCAGCAGCCTTGGAAGTTGCATGAGTTGATTTACATGCACGATGTCGGTCGTAGCGCCTGCGCGTTCGAATGCGTGCGCGGTCTCGGCTTCGCAGTTGACGCCGGCGGCACGAAGAATGAGGGTTCTGGGTTGCATCTGGGCGCAGATTCTACGCTCAGTCGGCTGAAGATGCGCGGGGGGAATTTGCCCGGCTTCCCGCGCGGAGAAAGTTTAATCTCGCCCGATAATCCTCGCCGAAGCAGTCAAGGTGAAACAGTTTTATCCCCGATCGTCGTCCCGGCGGGCGTGCGGTGTTCGCGCACTGCTGGATGTGCTTGAACCGCGGCGCCTTCTGCATGCGGGCCATTCCGGAATCTACATCAACGCAGGTGGCCCGACAGTTGTCGATGGCGCGGGACACACCTGGCTGGCCGACGTGTTCTTCGTCGGCGGTGAGGCCAAGCCGGCCAGTTTTGATGTGATTGGTACCGGCGATGACGCAATCTATGCCTCGCGGCGCTTTGGCGAGACTTTTGCCTACAACATTCCCGTCGCGGCGGGCAGATACGGGGTTTCGTTACTCTTTGCCGAGCCTTGGTTTACGCGCCAGGGCGAACGCGTGTTTGACGTCACCGCGGAAGGCACGAATCAACTGAGCCGTTTTGATGTCAACGCTGCTGTCGCGCCTCGCGCGGCTGTTTCTCGCAGTTTTGAGGTCGCCGTCAACGATGGTGCCCTCAATCTCGAGTTTTCCAGCACGAAAGATGCCGCTTTGATCGCGGGCATTGCGGTCGAGCGGATTGCCAGCGCCCCGCCGACGGCGCCTGTCACACCGGGGACCGTGCGCTCGCCGTTTGGCAACGCGCCCGTGCGTCTTCCGGCCACGATCGAAGCCGAGAACTTTGACAACGGTGACAACGGCGTTTCGTTTAACGATGTCACTGAAGTGAACGCCGGCGGGATGTACCGCGAAACCGCGGTGGATATTTACCCGATCAACTCAACGTTGTCGCTGGGCACCGCACTCTACGGAGTCGGGAGCATTCGAGCTGGCGAGTGGGCAGAATATACGATCGAAGCGCCGTACACCGGCATCTACACACTCGAATTGCGCTTCGCATCGGGCTCGCGCGGCGGCCGCGGGCAGGTGCTCCTCGACGGAGTGCCCTGGGCGAGTGATGTCAGCTTCGCATCCACCGGCGGCTGGAGTGTGTTCTCAAACATTGGTTTGGGTGATAAGCAGATCACCGCCGGAACGCATGTGTTGCGCGTGCAGTTTGATGCAGCCACAGCACGCGGCGAAGAAATTGGGGTGCTTGATCAGATCAAGATCAGCAACGCCGGCGGAGGTCCGATCGGACCGATTGTGCCCACCCGTTTTGCGGCCCGTGGAGTGGGCGATACGCAGGTGAACCTCAGTTGGGATGACAACAGTACCAACGAACAGGCATACATCGTTCAACGTAAACTCGACGGCGACGAGAGCTTCGTCACCATCGCCACGCTCAACCCGAACACCGAATATTTTGTTGATCCGGCGGTCGCGCCCAACACAACCTATGTGTATCGCGTCGCCGCGCTCAACCCCGACGGCGGGGGGCTGAGCAACGAGATTCGCCTGACAACATGGGTCGCCGACCGATTCCGTTGGAAAGGTGCGGCCGCCAATCCCCTGGCACGCTATGAATCGGTCGGTGCTGCAGCAAACGGCCGGCTCTTTGTGTTCGGCGGGTATGTCAATGAGCAGATTCAGTCGACTGCCCGGGTGGATGCCTACGACCCCGCCTCGAACAAGTGGACACAACTCGGCGACATGCCCGAGCCAGTAACGCACGCGGGACAGGCGGTTGACGGGCGATACATCTATATCGCCGGCGGATTTCTGGGCGATCATCCCGGGCTGGGAACAACAAGCGTTTGGCGCTATGACACAACCGGCGACCGGTGGGACCGAATGCCTTCGCTACCCGAGCCGCGCGGCGCCGGAGCCATGGCGCGGTGGGGTACCCAGTTGCACTTCTTCGGCGGGCTGACCAAGGCGCAGTTTGCCACCGTGAACCAGGCCGAGCATTGGGTGCTTGATCTCACCAACCCCCTTCGCGGCTGGAAGCAGCGCGCGTCACTTCCGAACGCGCGCAACCATCTGGCAGCGGCGGAGTTAAACGGAAAAATCTATGCAATCGGTGGGCAGGATCTGTGGAATGAGCTGACGGGCGCACGCGACAACGTCGATGCGTATGACCCGAAAACCGACTCGTGGACACCTGCCGCCGCGCTGCCAGTGGCGCGGTCGCATACCTCGGCGAGCACATTCAGCCTTAACGGCAAGATCTACGTCGTCGGCGGGGCTACGAATGGGTTTAAAACGCTCCGCGACGTGACTACATACGACCCGACGACCAACAGTTGGACCGCATTCCGCGAACTCACTGCGCCAAGGTTGACGCCGGTCGCCGGGGCGATTGGGAAGATGCTCATCGTCAGCACCGGCAGTGCTTATGGTCTGAAGCCGCAAGGGGAGACATTTTTCGGCTTGCTGGATTAGTAGCATGGATTTCCAACCTATTCTTCGTTCCATCAAGCAAACTGATGGGAAAAAGAGCGGTTAGAAACCCGTTCTACGAACGCACTTCCACAACCTTGCACTCGGGCAGCGCGTTCAAGAACATCTTACCGTACCGTTTGGTCTTAACCCGGCTATCAAGGATCACCACAATCCCGCGGTCGGTTTTGCTTCGGATGAGTCTTCCGAAGCCCTGCTTCAGCTTGATCACTGCTTCGGGTACGGAGTAGTCCATGAATGGGTTGCCGCCGGCGGCGCGGACCGCTTCCAGTCGGGCTTCGACCACAGGTTCATCGGGCACGGCAAATGGCAGCTTGACGATGATGACATTGCGAAGGGCTTCGCCTTGCACGTCGATGCCCTGCCAGAAGCTGCTGGTGCCAAACAGCACAGCATCCTTGGTGGATCGAAACCGATCCAGAAGCACCTTCCGCGGTGCGCCCTGGCCCTGGACCAGCAATGGCAAACCAATCGCCGCTATCTCTCGCTCCAGCCGGGTGGCGCAATCGGAGAGCATTTTGTATGAAGTAAAGAGCACAAACGCGCCGCCGTTGGTTTGCTTCAGATAGTGAACAATCCGCTCCCGCGCCGCTGCCATAAATCGGAGTTCATCCGAAGGCTCCGGCAACCCAGCCTCAATGTAAAGCGTGGCCTGTTGCGAATAATCAAACGGCGAACCGAGTTGTAGCGTCACCGGGCTATCCAGCCCGAGCCGGGTGGAGATGTAGGAAAATGCTGATGAGGTCGCACGGGCGGCCCTTCCGTGAGCATGACGTGACTCGCCCGTAGCATGGGTTTCCAACCCATTCTTCTCTTCCGTGACTCCAGTCCCCACCCACTTCCAGTTGGCAAGTCCTGCTTGGACCGGATTCTGTAAGACGTATTCAATCTGATTGCTTAAGTCTGCAGCATCTCGGATGAGATGGTCATAGGACTCGGCTTGCCAGAAGGTTCCGCTTCGCCCCAATCGTTTGTTGGCTTCGAGCGCAATGTGCCGTTTCCACGAATGCAAGACACTCGGGAGCGTGTGCTCCTGCAGCGGGCTCACGACAACATGCACATGATTTGGCATAACAACCCACGCGTACAAGCGGTACCGTGTTCCATCAAAGTGATTTAAGGAGCTTGCAGCCAGTGACGCGACATCATCTCGCGCGAGCCAACACTCACCATGACCGGCGTGTAGCAGTGCTTCCAGCTGCTCTGAGTACAGCCGCTGCAGTCGCTGCTGCTCAACGACAGAGACGTCCCGACCGGCCGCTGCGGCATTGGCCACGATCGATTCTCGCTCTTGGCGCATTTTGTCGGCGATGTCGGCTGGAACAGAATCTACAAGTCGGAATGTGACTGCATAGATGCCGTTTGGTGTTGTCCAATGTGGAAGCTTGGCGCCTTGGCGTTTGTGAATGGTTTCGGTTGACTCAGTGAGAAGAACGGGTTGGAAACCCGTGCTACGTGGAGTTAAGTGTTTTGTGTGTCGCCCAGTACTCAGCGTCGCGCTCGTCATTACCACGCTGTTGACCTTACCGAATAATTCCTTGCGCAATCCTCCAGCAACATTGATCGGGGCGGCGTGCATGCTGACGCGCCTGGGGGTGCGCTGGGTGACGTCGAACCAATACACTGCATCGGGCATCGCCTGCATCAGGAGCGCCTCAATTGCGCTCGCGGTCATGGTGATTTTGTCGATGTTGCCGCCCAACTCGCTGATCTCTTCTTCGTTCTTAATGCCTGGCAACATTGACTTTAGATTCGCCACCAACTCGCGCAGCTTGGGTGAGAGCGAATTGTTGATGCCCGTCGGCTCGCGCACCCGACCGTTGCTGCGGCCGTGGGTTTCCTGCCAGTCGGCCACCCGGCCAAAGAAATCTTCGACTTCCATCTGCAGATCAACGATCGATTGAATCGCTGGGTTGGCACTCGACCCGTGGGTGCTCAGGAATCCCCGGCCTCGCTTGGTGTCGTACAGGTGGCGCAGCTGGTAGCGCACCGAGTTTTCGCTCATCCGAATCCCAAAATGCTCCGCCGCCACATCTTCCAGCGTGTGGGCTTCGTCCAAAATCGCCAAGTCATACTTGGGCAAGTAGTTAACACCGGCCATGCGGAGCGCCAGGTCGCTGAAAAATAGCGCATGGTTGACGATGAGAATGTTCGCCCCCTGCATCCGCCGCTTGGCCGCCTGCCAGTGGCACGGCTCGTAGTGGCGGCATTTCTTCCCGAGGCAGTTGCCGTGCTCGGCGCACACCTTGTCCCACACATTCCCGTGCGGCAGCACCGGCAGCGACGCCAGCGAGCCGTCGGTGGTTGTCTGCGCCCATTCTTCGATCATCCAAAGCGACTGCCGCTCGGCATCGGTCTCGAACAGCATGTTCTGTCGGCCTTGTGCCTGCTCTAACCGCCTTTTGCACAAGTAGTTATTGCGACCCTTCACCAGCACAGCGCTAAATTCATCCGGATAAACGGATCGAAGCAGCGGGATGTCTTTCTCAATCAGCTGTTCCTGCAGCGAAATTGTGTGCGTGGAGATGACAACGCGCTTCTTCCGCTTCACCGCTGCCTCGATGGCGGGGAGCAAGTAAGCGAACGACTTACCAACGCCCGTGCCCGCTTCGACGAGCAGATGGTGCGGCGTGACAAACGCCTCCTCCACCGCCGCGGCCATTTCAAGCTGCTGGGGGCGGTGCTCGTATTTGTCGCCTAGGCGGCGAGCGATACTGCCTTCGGGGCCGAGGATGTCAGACAACAACGAAATCACCGCAGCAATATTACCGCGGCGGGTCGAATTTGGCTCTTTCCGGTTGCGAAAGGTCTTCCGGAAGACCGAGTGCGTTTAGCAACATATTGGCGACCCAGATACGCGTCGAAAGCGGATACTGATGCATCAATTCAAAAAGTTCGGCGTCCTCGATGCGAATGGTTAAACCCATGCCCGGCAAATGTCCCTTAACTGAGGTGGCGCGCTGCCGTTCAAACTTAAGCTGTTGCCAGCGCGGACCTGGTTTTTCCCAATCCATTACCGGTGCATCGATCAAGATATGCGTGCGATTCACCTCCAACTTGATGAGCCGCTCGCCCAGCGAACGCACCGAGGCCAACACGCCAACTGCTACGATAGTGGGAATGATCAGCGACGGGCCAACTTCGGCAAGAAAACTCCCTAACCTGCCGGAGCGGATCAGATAAAAATGTCCGGTTGCTATGAGGAAGACGTACGCGCAGTAAACACCCACGGCGATCAAGCCGCCGACATGCAATCGACGCTTCCACGCCGGCGGCGGAATCAGTAGCCGGATGCCGCCTTCAATCGTTTCAGTGATGATGCCTGCTCGCTCGGCAAAGCCGGCGTATTCGAGGAGCGGTTGTTGTGAATTACTGTTGAGCAAGAATCGTGATTCGTTTGATTTACCGATGAATTGGGTGATCCAGTAAAGACTTAACTGTCACGGGTAAGGACCGCGTTGATCCGGCGTTCGAGCCACCGTAGTTCACGGAGGTCTCGTTGAACGTACACACGGCGAGTATTCCACCAACTGTCGCCGACGAAGAGATTGCCGGTTGGTCGGCCTATTGCCGTGATGTCGCGCGTAACTCTAATGAGTGCGTGCCTTCGCGCCCGCCATTGCCGCCGGTTGCGGAGCAGCGCGCCGCCGCGGACTTCAATCGACGTTGGCGTTACGACAAATACCACCGGCCGCAACGCCATCCGCATGAAAAGAGTGCCGAAAAACACTCCGAGCGGGCCGAGCGTCGCAGCGCCGACGACTCGGTCCGCATCGCGGTGCTGCTCGAACACGAATGCAATCAACAGACCCATGACTACGGCCCCGCCAAAGCACGCCGCCCCCGCCAAAATGGCCACGATGCGGCCGGGGCAAGGCGCGTTCAGCGTCAGCGCGCCGTCCGTACTCTCAGCCACGGTGACGTCCGGCGGCTGAACATCTTCCAGCGGGTTCGCGTACTCGAGGATCGGGTGGGGCTCGCCGATGTTCACGTGAAAACTCCAACCGTTTCCCCGCCTTGGCGTCGGCGACGAGCTTGAGGATTTCCTTGCCACCGCCGGGGTAGACTAAGTCGCCGAGGCGTTCTAAGAATTGCATGTCGAGTTTTGGATTGGCCTTGACGATAGCGATGAAGTCGCCGCCATCAAACATTTTCTTTTCAATTAGCCTTGCGGGTGAAGTCATGGCCGCAAGTTTTGCGGCAAGAACGCCTTCGACAGGCGGTATAGGGATCAGCTCGCCATCAATGCGTACGGGCTTGGCAATCTTGATTAGCTCTCGCCATAACGGGGGCGCGCCAGGTTTCATTACGTCGATCGCGACATCACCATCAGCGCGCTTAAACCGAACTACGACCGGAGTGTCTTGCGCAGTAAGGTCTGGAAAGGCCTTCGTCAGCACGGCACAAGCTTGCTTGGGATGTCGTGCGAGGATGTCAACGTCGAGGGTGTTGCGCGGTGCCGATGTATAGCCATTGGCGGCATGCGCGCCGACCAGCACGTACTTAACCTTTGCTGTGTTGAGGACAGCGGCTACATCGCCGGGACCGATATCGCGTTTCGAAATGCGTGCCAACCTCGCCCCTTGGGCAATGTCTTCGGCGGTTCTGGGTTTGCGGACGATCGTCTGCAGCATGGGGACATTGTACCAGAAATCGCGTTCGCTGGTTCGCCAAAAGAACCCTCACTCCGGCCCTCTCCCGGCGTACCGGCAGAGGGGGTGAATCAATCCACCCCAATATCCTCATTCCAAAGTGTGGGATGATCCCGAATAAAATCCGTCATCATCTGGATGCATTCGGGATCGTTGAGGTCGATGACTTCAATCCCGTTGGCCTCCAGAAACTTCCGCGACGAGCCCCATTTGCAATCGCCGCCGGGGAAGGTGACGTCTTCGCCTATGACGACCTTGGGCACGCCGAACTGGATCACCGCGCCGGTGCAGAGGTAGCAGGGCATGAGGGTGCTGTAGAGCACCGTGTCCTTGTAAGTCTTCTGCCGGCCGGCGTTTTTGAGGCAGTCGATCTCGGCGTGGGCCATCGGGTCGCCGTGCTGCACCCTGCGATTGTGGCCGCGGGCGATGATCTCACCCGCGCGCACCAGGACGCTGCCGATCGGCAGGCCGCCTTCTTTCAGGCCTTCATTTGCTTCGTCAATCGCGGCTCTGAGGAATGGGTCCATATCGGGCATTATACCGCCTGCAGGCCAACGATGCTTGACAACCCGGCACGGTCGGTTCTAGAAGCAACAGGACGGTCTGGTGCAGTTTGTTTGTTTTGAGGTGAGTGATGTCAGTGAATGTGGCAATCGTCGGCGTGACCGGTGCGGTGGGGCAGGAGTTTCTTGCTGTGCTGGCGGAGCGAAAATTTCCCGTCAGGCAGTTAAGACTGCTCGCCTCGGCGCGCAGCGCGGGTACGAAGCAAGTCTTTTGCGGGGAGACATTTACCGTTGAAGAATTGACCGCCGAGAGTTTTAGAGATGTTCAGATCGCCCTTTTTAGCGCGGGCGGGAGCATTAGCAAGGCGTTTGGGCCGGTTGCAGTCGCGGCGGGGGCGATCGTCGTCGACAATTCCTCGGCATTCAGGTTGAAAGAAGGGATCCCGCTGGTCGTGCCGGAGGTGAACCCCGCTGCGATTGAAAAGCACAATGGGTTGATCGCCAACCCCAATTGCTCGACGATCATCATGAACGTGCCAGTATGGCCGCTGCATAGGGCGAATCGTGTGCGGCGCATTATCGTGAGCACTTATCAAGCCGTTAGCGGGGCGGGGGCGTGGGGACTGGAAGAGCTCGAACGGCAGATGAAAGCACACGCCGCCGGCGCGCCGATCGAGAAGATCAAGTTTCCACATCAGATCGTCAACAACCTCTTTAGCCACAACACTACCATCGCTGAGAACGGCTATAACGAGGAAGAAAACAAAATGCTCCTGGAGACGCGCAAGATCTTTGGCGAACCGAAGATGGCGATTACCGCAACATGCATTCGAGTGCCGATCCCGCGGGCGCACTGTGAGAGCATCAACCTCGAGTTTGAACGTCCGATCACCCCCGCCGAGGTGCGGAACATCCTGAGCAATGCGCCGGGCGTGAAAGTCGTTGACAACGTCGAGGCCAACCACTTCCCCATGCCGCTGGAAGCCAGCGGGCAGGATGATGTGCTGGTCGGCAGGATTCGAGAAGACATGAGCCGCGACGACGGCCGCGGGATCGAGCTATTCGTCAGCGGCGATCAAATCCGCAAAGGCGCAGCAACGAACGCGGTGCAGATCGCGGAAAAGCTGTTATAAAAGCGGTGAATGACCGCCCCACCTCAATCCAGTTATTGCACGCCGGAAGAGTATCTGCAGGCAGAGAAAATATCGGTGGACAAGCACGAGTGGATCGACGGCCAAATGATCGCCATGGCCGGTGGGTCGCTGAGCCATAGCGCCGTCACAAGCAACCTGATTCGTACGATCGGAAATCAACTTGTGGCAAGTCGTGTCGAGTTGTTGACAGCAACATGTGTGTCCGGGCGGCTTCAGCCAAGCTTTACACCTACCCCGACGTCACCGTTTTTTTGCGGGCCGCCTCAGTTTGATCCGATTGACAGGTCGACGGGGTCGATTATCAATCCGACGCTTATTGCCGAAGTGTTGTCTCCCTCTACCGAGCGATATGACCGGGACGAAAAATTCAGGAAGTACCTTTCGATTCCCACCCTGCGCGAGTATGTGCTTGTAGCCCAGCACGAGCCTTACATCGAAGTCCGCGCCCCGCGCGATGACGGCTCATGGCTGGTCACACCCTATAGCGGGCTGGCTGCGAAAGTGCGGTTTGCGTCGATTGAGATCGAAATCCCACTTTCGGAAGTTTACGACGGCGTGGATTTCAGCTCAGCCGACTGATTTCGGGGATGCATTTCATGCGCGACACTTCCCACAAGCGAAAGGCCGGCTACCGGATCACCACCGATTGCAGCCTGATAAATCTTGACGCGATCTGCCAGCTCATCGAGCAACATGCCTACTGGGGCGATCGCCCCACGGATGTCACCCGCCGGGCGTTTCGATCTCCCTCGTCGATTGTTTTTGCGGCGCTCGAGTCCGGCGGGGCGACCGTCGGGTGTGCGAGGGTTGTCACGGATCATTGCACAATTGGCTGGGTTTGCGACGTGATCGTCCACCCCGATCACCGTGGGCGCGGGGTGGGTAGTCAATTGATGCGCGCGGTTCTCGAACACGCCGAACTTGCCAAAATGCGCCTCATCCTGGGGACGCGCGATGCTCACGAATTTTATCGCAGGTTTGGCTTTGAGCGCCGCGAGATGATGCGCCGGCCGATGTCCCTTTGAGCACTGGTTCAACGGTTACCGCGGGATGAACTTCAGCGCCGCGGAGTTGATGCAATATCGCAATCCGGTCGGCGGGGGGCCGTCTTTGAACACATGGCCCTGGTGTCCGTCGCACCGGCTGCAATGCACCTCGGTGCGCGCGTAACCCAGGTCGTGGTCGACGCTTTCCCCGATCACGCCTTCGCTCCTGGGCTTCCAGAAGCTCGGCCACCCCGTCCCGCTGTCGTATTTCTCTTTGCTGTCGAAAAGTTCCTGCCCGCAGCCCCGGCAGGCGTAACTGCCGTCGGCTTTGTGGTCGTGATACTCATTCCGAAATGAATACTCGGTGCCGTGCTTGCGGAGCACATAAAACTGCTGCTCGGTGAGAATGGTTTTCCATTCATCATCCGTCAACGCAACCCGGTTGCGGTCGTCGGGAATCAGCTTCTTCGCGATTTCCGGCGGAATCGGCTTCGACGGCTGAGACGCCGGCGGCGGGCGCTGATCTTCCGCAGTCGCGGTGGAAACGCGGTAGACCATTGCCGCGGCAGTGATCGCCAGGAGCAGAGTTATCAGTGCTGGTTTCATATTCGCCGTCCGATTCTATTCACCTGCATCGGCACATTTCCGCGGGCGCGCCTTCATTTTTTGAATCGTTCCTGTTTTGATGCCGCAAACGCACGCGCGGTTTGACCGGTGATGCAAAAAAAGCGGACGGCGGTCCGTGCAGGACCGCCGTCCGGGCTTGTAACCTTCGCTGCGAAAACAACTTGCGTTCGATTCTGCGCGAAAGTTTGCGCGCCGATGACCTTACGGCAGCACAACGGTGTCGATCCAGTGAATCACGCCGTTGGTGCAGACGACATCGGTCTTAATCACCTTGGCGTTGTTGATCATCACATTGCCGCCTTCGACTTTTACATCCAGGTCCTTGCCGTTGGCGGTGCTGAGCTTCATCGTCTTCACGTCGGCGGCTTTGATCGCCTTGCCGGCGTGGACGTGATACAGCAGGATGGCGGTGAGCTTTTCTTTGTTCTCCGGCTTCAGCAGGTCTTCCACCGTGCCGGCGGGAAGCTTGGCAAACGCGGCGTTGGTCGGGGCGAACACCGTGAACGGGCCTTCGCTTTTCAGCGTCTCAACCAGCCCGGCGGCCTTGACGGCGGCGACGAGCGTCGTCACTTCGCTCATGCCCGGGCCGACGGCAGTGTCGATGATGTCCATTTTCTTGTCGTGCGCATCTCCTGCAAGCACCTGGCTTTGCGGAAAAAATGCGGCGGTCGAAAACGCCGCAGCCGCGGCGACGGCGGTGATGCCCAATACGGTAAACTTACGAAGCATACGAAAACTCCCTTCGACGCGGGTCACGCATCGAAACATCTTGATCTGTAGATCGCTCGATAATTTCCGCCTCCGCAACACGTTATTGCGCGGGCCTTCGAGCTGGTTGTATGCCGTTTCGTTCAACCTTACGAAGCGGATGCAGCAAGAAAAAGATTTGGCGCGCTTTTGTCAGAAAGTGTCCCGCCCTCGCCGAAGTGGCAAAACACCTGCCCTTCGCCACCCTTGCGGCAGCAGAGCGCGGGCCGATTCAGCGCGCAGCGGTCAGCCGGTCTCGAAACGCCGGGGGGATGAAATCGATATCGCTCGCTTCTCGTAACGCAATATCGATCTGAAAATCGATGATTTCCCGGGCGACCGGACTCTGATAATCCTCAAGGCACGCCTTCGCGGCGTCGACCGCTGACAGTGTTGCGGTGGCCGTCCTTACAGTGCGGTAGATCTTGACCGCCAGTGTCTCTGCGGCACCCGGGGTCAGAAGATGCGGAATCATCGGCTCTAACTCCGCAAAGCCCTCCTCGGGAATCAACACCCCTTTTCGCTTGCACAATGCGCGCATGAGGTTGAAGCCTTCTCGTGGCGTACTTGTGGGTAGCAGAGGAATCTTGACGTCAATGCGACCGGGCCGTTTCAAATCGACTTCGATCAAATCGGGCCTGCTCGACGCGAGTACCCACACAATCCTGCCCCGGTTGGCGGTGTTGCTCATCATCTCGGCAAACATGCCGTAAACCCGCCCCGAAAGCCCACTATCACCGCTGCCCGAGTCTCGCTTGCCCAGACTCTGGTCGGCTTCATCGACAAAGACAAAGCAGCGTCCAAGTGCCACCAGAAGCCGGAAAATTTTCTCCAGGTTGCCTTCGGTGCTGCCGACCCATTTATCGCGGAAGTTTTTCAGCTTCACCACCGGCACGCCGGCACTTCCTGCCAGGCACTCGACCATATACGTCTTACCCGTGCCCACCGGCCCGCAAAGCAGATAGCCCATCGGCAACGCAGCGAGGTCATTTTGGCGCCAGAGCGCAAAATCCTGCGTCAGCCAGGCCTTCACGGCATCCTGGCCTTCAAGGTCGTCGAGCGATTTTTTGCTCTCGATAAACTCAATCAAGCCGTTGCACTCTTTCTCGACAAGCTGCTTCTTGAGCGCAACAACGTCGCCCGGCGTGATCGCTGCCTTCTTATACTCATTGGTCTTCAGCATCGCCTCGACCGCTGAAACGCTTGCACCTGCAAGTTGTCCTGCGAGGCTTTCCGGTTGCGGCGCAAACTCGGCTAGTGCGGTGGGAAAATCTCCCTTCATCAAGGCAATTGCATCGCCCAGCGCGGCGGGGCTGGGCAGATTGATCTTGATTTGCGCAGCGCGGGTGTTGTTGACCAATAGCGGGTGGAGGTCGTTTAAGTTTTCGGTGATCAGGAAGGTCGCCAGAGAGTGTTCTGTCAACATGCTGTCGGTCGACCAGTCTCGCATGAGGCTGGCCAGTGCCGCCAGGTCATAGTTCAGGCCGCCTTGTGTCGCAGGGGCGACGAGAGATGCACTCTTAACAATACACCCAACCTGATACTTTCGCCGTTGAAGACGGGCTAAGTTGGCGATGTATCGGAAAAAGATCGTCAAAGCCTCAATCGCCTGCCGCGGCGCGCGCGGCAGCGCGCCGCCGTTGAGTTCTTTGATCGCTGGCCACTGGCTGAAGATTTCGTTCCCCTTTTCAACCCGAATGCCATTCCCCACATCAAATGTAAGCACGACATCAAAGCGAGGCATGAGCACGCGCAGGAGGAAGTCGGGAATCTCGCCGATCGACCGCTTGCCGTCATGGGGGATGATGACCCTGTCGGCCACGTTGCCGTGCAAGATAAACTGATTGGTAGTCTCGGCCTGATAAAGCGCGATGAGGTCGGCAGCCCATTGAGGCATGTCCGATGCTATTGGAGCGTTTGGTTCCATGGCAATTCAGAATGACGAAACCGCAAATCACAATCAGCTGCTTGGCGACAATCGGCACCGACGCTGATAGCCGACCGAACTCGCTGACGAGCGACAGAATCCGCAAGGGTGGCGGTCAGCGGAATCGCTTTTCAAAACTCGATCACTTCCTCTCAAGATCTCGCGGTTCGTTCTTCCGAATCAGAAGGCCCGTCGCTATTCGTCATTTGTGGTCTTGCCTGGAGCCTGGGGATCGGGATCTAACTATTGCGACACCGGCCCCATCTGTTTGCCGCCGCCTTCGGCTTCTGCGGCGGGGGCGGAGACCGAATCCTTGGCTTCCAGGGCAATTCCTTCCCTTGCGGCGAAATCGGCCAAAGCCTGATCGGCCATCGCCTTCTGCTCGGCTTCTTTCATCTGGATGTCGGACGTGTTGAAACTGTCCTTAGCCACACGCACGCGCCCTGCGGCCTTTTCCCGTTCTTCTTCCACCATGGTGTGGAGCCGTTCGAGGGTGTCGCCACTGCCGCCGATCTGTGTCACCATCCCGCTGGCCATTTCGGTCAGCTCGGCCATGGCTTTCTTCACCTTCAGGTCGCTGAGACTCTGTCGCAAAGACTCGATTTTTTGCTTCGCGGCGTTGACCGACACATCTCTGGCGGTCACAAGGTCCTTATACGTTTTCTCGGCCTGCGCCAGTTGCCCGCGGTTCTCCTCCAACTCTCTCTCTACGGTCTGCAGCCGCACGGCATACTGCCCGGCCAGCTCGCGGTTGCCCGCCTTGAGATTAGCACCGGTCTTGGCGCGCAGGTCGCGCTGATCAGACTCGAGCTTGCGCACTTGCGTCATCAGCCGCTCGCACAGCCCGGCGTGGCTGGCGAGGCCTTCGTTATACTTCGCAATCTGCTTGCGGAGATTTTCCTTCTCCACTTCCAGAAGCGCTTCGGGGTTGGATCGTTCGATTCCTGAAACAAACAAACTCAGGAATCCCTTAAACAGGTTGCCAATTCGACGAAACATGCTGTCTCCTTCTGTTCTCCCTCCTGTGGCGTGCCAAACGAGGGGACACGCATGAAAATACTCACTTTTCGTTCAAATCACAAAACCCGACCGTCAAGGTCCGCAGGTCGCCACTATCATGGAGCTTCACCAGCGCTGCGGCGATGCGGGGATCGAACAGCGAGCCGGCCGATTCCGTGATAAGGCGCATCGCCATGGTCACGCTCCAGGCTTCCTTATACGCGCGGGCGCTGGTCAGCGCGTCATAGACGTCCACAACATGAACAATTCGTGCTTCGATCGGAATCATTTCAGCGCACAGCCCGTCGGGGTAGCCGGTGCCGTCGAAGTTCTCGTGGTGGCTTCTCGCGATAACTCTGGCGCGCGCAAAGAATGGCCGGGTGGATAAGATGCGCTCGCCGACGATGGTGTGCTGCTCCATTGCGCTGCGTTCCGCTTCAGTGAGCGGGCCGGGTTTCGTGAGGATCTGATCGGGCACATGGAGTTTGCCAACATCGTGGAGAATGCTCGAATAGCCGATCTCGTGTGCTTCCGTCTCGCCGAACCCACAAGCCGCCGCAAGGGCTTGGGCGTATCGCTGGATTCGCAGGACATGGGCGCCGGTGTCATGGTCCTTGGCCTCGGCGGCGACGGCGAGCATGTAAATTGCATCCATGTTCGCTTCATTCAGCTGTGCGGTACGGGTGGCGACACGCTGTTCGAGACGGTCGTTGAGCTGTTTTAAGTCAACCGCCTGTTGAAGCACGGTGTCGCTCATCTGCACCAAAAACTCCTGCTGAAACTTCAGGCTTGCCTCGGTGTCTTTCAGCCGGTGAATGTTGACAAATGTTACGAGACGGAACCCGATTTCGTCTTCGGAGACGGCAATGTGATTGTAAGACACGATGACCGGCAGTTGCTCGCCGTCGGCTCGAAAGAGCCTGGTTTCCAGCTCGCCTTTGGCGCAAAAGTCCTTCAGTGAATCAAGAAGCGGCTGGCGAGAAAGATCGTCTGGGTAGAGAGAAAAGACGCTTCCGTCCACGAGTTGCGTAACGCTCAGCCCGATCAGCTCCGCCGCCGGGGTGTTGACGTGTGCCATGACGCCTTGGCGCGAGAGCAACATCGCGGCGCAGGGAAGCGCGTCCATCACCTGCTTCACCTCTCGCAGGGTGGGGGGGTGTCGCGGGCTGGTCTCTCGAGGAGTTCCCGCCCTGAATTGTGAGTGTTCTGCAGCCGGCACAGCGAAGTTATTATATCCCGCAGGTGTCGGGTTCTGCTAAAACCGAGGCAGTTCGCTGTTGATCAGGTTCGATTTCTCCGATATCCTTGACAGATATGCAGCATGGCACGGCAGCAACGACGACTACGACCACGGCCACTCCGGCGGCCGGGCACTGATCGTCTCTGCGCGTGTTTGTTGCACCAGATGAAACGAGTTCAGCCGCCCGGATTGTCCCGGGCGGTTTTTCTTTCTATCGATTTCACCGCGGCGGCGCAGAGAGCGCGGTGGGTTCGACAGAAATGGCCTTACTCTGCGACCTCTGCGCCTCAGCGGTGAATTCTTATGGTAATCGCAATTCTCCCCGACGGCTCGAAACGTGAGCTTCCCGACGGTGCCAGCGTGATGCAACTGGCCGAGTCAATCGGAAAAGGCCTGGCCAAGGCCGCCATCGCCGGTCGAGTCGATGGTAAAGTCGTCGATCTTTCCCACAAACTCGTCGGCGAGCACCAGGTGAGCATCGTCACCGACCGCGACCCGGATGCGCTGCTCGTGCTCCGCCACAGCACGGCACATGTCATGGCCGAGGCGATTCAGCGAATCTGGCCGAAGGCTCTGCTGGCTTACGGCCCAGCGTTGGAAACGGGGTTTTACTATGACATCGCGCTCGACCAGCCGATTTCATCGAGTGATTTTGAGAAGATCGAGAAGGAGATGGCGGCGATCATCGCGGAGGATCGGCCGTTTAGCCGCTATGAGCTTTCGTTTGATGAAGGAATGAAGCGTCTGCAATCTGAGGGAAACAAGTACAAAGTTGACAACGCGCAGCGTGCCCAGGCCGGCGGGGCGGTGAGCCTGAGCTGGTATGCTACCGGGCAGTCTGGCAAGAATTGGGAAGACCTTTGCATGGGTCCGCACATTCCAAGCACTGGAAAAATCAAGGCGTTTAAGGTTGTAAGCGTTGCGTCATCCAACTGGCACGGCGATGTAAAACTCGACCGTTTTCAACGCATCTATGGCACCGCGTTCTTTGACAAGAAACAACTTGAAGAACACTTCAAGCTGCAGGAAGAAGCACGCAAGCGCGACCACCGCGTGATCGGCCCGGCGCTGGGGCTGTTTACAATTGATGAAAAGGTGGGGCAGGGACTGATCTTGTGGAAGCCGAAGGGGGCCGTTGTGCGTCAAGAGCTGCAGAATTTTATTGGCATGCACCTCAAGCGACAAGGGTACCAGCAGGTGTTTACCCCACACATCGGCAGACTGGACTTGTATAAGACCAGCGGGCACTTTCCCTACTACCGCGAGAGCCAGTTCCCCCCGCTGGTGGATCGCGAGTTCATCAGCGCAAAGGCTGAAGAGGGCTGCACTTGCGCGCAGCTTTCCAACCTGATGGAAACCGGGGAAATCGAGGGTTATCTGCTTAAGCCCATGAATTGCCCCATGCACATTCGCATCTACGCCAGCGAGCAGCGGTCGTATCGCGATCTGCCGATTCGCCTCGCTGAATTCGGCACCGTGTACCGCTGGGAAAAGTCCGGCGAACTCGGCGGGATGACCCGCGTGCGCGGCTTCACCCAGGACGATGCGCACTTGTTTTGCATGGAAGAACAAGTGGCGGCTGAAGTGCAGGGATGTCTTGAGCTGGTGAAGATCATCCTCGGCACGCTGGGCATGAAAGACTACCGCGTGCGCGTCGGCCTGCGCGACCCGGACAGCGCCAAATACGTCGGCGACCCCGCGCAGTGGGACCGCGCCGAAGCCGCCTGCCTCGCCGCCGCCGAGAGTTTGGGCGTCAATTTCAGCAAAGAGCCCGGCGAAGCGGCTTTTTACGGCCCGAAGATCGATTTCGTGGTCAAAGACGTCATCGGCCGCGAGTGGCAACTGGGCACCGTGCAGGTCGATTACCAACTGCCCCAGCGGTTCGAGCTTGAGTACATCGGCGCCGATAACAAACCGCACCGCCCGGTCATGATCCACCGCGCGCCTTTCGGCAGTATGGAACGGTTCATCGGCGTGCTGATCGAACATTTCAACGGCGCGTTCCCGCTGTGGCTGTCGCCGGTTCAAGTCGCGGTCTTGTCGATCAGCGAGAAGTTCAACGATTACGGCCAGCAGGTCGTCAACCAGCTAAAAGAAGCCGGCCTGCGGGTAGAGTTCGACAACAGCGGCGACAAAATCGGCGCAAAAATCCGCAAATATACGCTGGAAAAGGTGCCGTACATGCTCATCGTCGGCGAAAAGGAACAGGCGGAGGGCAAGGTGGCGGTAAGGCACCGGACTGAGGGGGATAAGGGGGCGGTGAGCCTGACGGAATTCGTCACCAAGGCAACGACAGCGGTAGGGGAGCGGCAGTAACAGAAAATGGCAGACCTCGCTGCCAACCTCCGTCGCCATATTGACGTCCTCGCCGAACTGATCGGCGAGCGCAATACATCGCGTCCGAGCGCGCTTGAATTGGCGCGCCGCTATCTCCGCAGTGAGTTGACGGCGATGGAGCTCGTTGTTGCGGAAACACCGTTCGAAACGCATGTGCGGTCAGCCTTAAACCTTGAAGTTGTTTTACCCGGTTCGAAGCCTGCAAAATCAACGCTAGTTATTGGTGCCCATTACGATTCTGCAGCGGGAACACCGGGCGCCGACGACAACGCGTCCGCCGTAGCGACGCTGCTTGAGATTGCTCGTGACCTTTCAGGGAGAAAGCTCAAGCGAAAAACGCGTCTCGTGTTTTACGACTGCGAAGAACCACCGCACTTCAACCTTGGCGAAATGGGCAGCCAATTTCACGCCATTCAGATGCGGCGAAATGGCGAGAAGCTGCTGGGCATGATTTGTCTTGAATCCCTTGGCTACTTCGGCGAGTGCCAGAAATTCATAAAGCCGCCGTGGCCGCTGCGACTCCTCGATTCTATCATTGGCCCACGCTATCTCATCGTCGTTTCAAACGTCGCCAGCATTCCATTCGGCGTACGCTTTGTCACAAAATTGTTTACCAGCGGTAAGCTCCCAATCTTTCCGGCTGCACTACCGGTGAAATGGGTTCCGGACATTGCGCTGTCAGATCATCGGGGCTATTGGGAGCAAGGATTTCGAGCGCTAATGATTACTAATACTGCACACTTGCGAAATCCAAATTATCACACTGCGAACGATCGACTTGAGACACTCAATATAGATCGATTAACGAAAGCTTGTCGCCAGATTCAAACCGCCGTCCGACGGCTGTTGTGAATCGCTCGCTTAGTTCGGGTAGATACTTCCCGTCGATTTTGTCGGGACGGACGTATTTGCCCAGAAAATCAACCGCGCCTTGCCGCTCACACCGCCACACCGCGCCTTCTACTGGATCGATCGCGCCATGAAAGCCGTTGCCGCGGGCGCCGGGGTCGCCTTCTAGAATCGCCATGACATCCTTAATCGAAATCGGCCCGCCGACGTGCAGTAGGTTCGGTACCAGCAGGCCTGCCGCGCGGCAGCGGTCGTCGAACTCGTCATGCAACGCGCGCGTCTGTCCGCGGATGAGGTCGAAGGCGACGGACGGTTCGTGCGCCAGTTCGTACCGCGTGCCGTGTGCCTGGCAGAACCATTCTCCGCTCACACGCTCGCCTTCCTGCAGAAACTCAAACTTCGCCACGTTTTTCCATCACCCACAGCGCAAAAAATTTGTGCTGGTCATATGGCGAAGAGATCGCGCGATAACCCGATCGCCCCAGCGGGATCAACTCGCTGTCCACGCGTGCAACCGCGACGTTGGAGCCGTCGAGTTTCTCACGCACGATGATGCGGTCGTGCTTGTCGCGCGCTTTCTCGGTCAGAATTTTCGCCTGGCCGAGCGTGAGCTTGTGATCGCCCAGGCCCAGCCGCGAGCCGGGCAGGTGGGCGATATGGCCATATGCTTTCATCCCCAGCGGGCGGGTGGATTTCTCGGGGGCCGGTTGCATTGGCTTCATTGTCGCCCGGGCATCGAACTGCGGCAACGTGGCGATGGCGCTTGCCCGCTGCTTCTCGCCGCCGTAGGTTGCTTTGCATGAGTTTGAAAGACGATCTGGATGTCATCATTCCGCTGGCGCGCTCTGCGGGGGCGATCGCTCGGGAACATTTTGGCCAAGTGGCCCGGCTCACCAAGACGCACGCCGCCGCCGACGAAGAGGCGGTGACGTTGGCTGATCGTGCCGTGCAGGCGCACATCGTCGCGGCGCTACGGTCGAGGTTTGCCGGCGACGGCATCATCGGCGAAGAAGACGAAACCGGCGCCGGAATCACGGTCGACTGCAAAGACCCTCAAGGCCGTAACTGGGTGATCGATCCGATCGATGGCACCAATAACTTCATCGCCGGGCTGGGTCATTTCGCGGTGTGCATCGGGCTGCTCGATCGTGGGCATGCGGTGCTGGGTGTTGTGTATGATGTCACCCGTGATGAAATGTACGCCGCAGCGAAGGGTTTTGGGGCGACGCTCAACGGCATGCCCATTTCCGTCCCCGCGGGGCCGATGTCGCCCGCGGCGATGCTGATGATGACCAGCAACCTCATCAAGCCCGACGGCACCGCGCCGGCCTGGGCCGGGCGGTTTATCTCACAAACGACGTGGAAACTGCGCATTCTCGGCAGTGCGGCGGTGGAGGCGGTGATGGTGGCGCGGGGCGTGGCGCATGCTGCGATCACCGTCAATGGCAAGCTATGGGATTGCATCGCCCCGGCGGCGATCGTACTTGAAGCCGGCGGAACGATTTCAGGCTTGCGGGGGGAGCCAGTCTTTCCCTTTGATTTGTGCGACTACAACGGTGCCAAGGTCCCCTATCTCAGCGCCGGCCCGCGGGCGGCGGAGGATATACTGCGGGAAATGAAGGACCATCCGTAATGACCCGCAATCCGCTTCCGGGCTGCGGTTTACTCCGCCGCACCGTTTTCCGTCCCGCGGCCACGATGCCTGACGACAACCGAGCCTGAATCCCAGCTTTCTCCGCCTCGCCGGTTACAATTTTGTGCATGATTCGATTCAGTCTTACAACAATTCTGCTGGTAACCTTGCTTGGCTGCGAACCGAAGGTGGCCGCATGGACGCGCAGCGAACTATATTTCGGCCTGTCGACCCGGTCCGGGCAGGCTGTTAACGACGATCAATGGGAGCAATTCCTGCGGGAAGTCGTCACCCCCCGGTTTCCCGACGGCCTGACCGTGGTCGATGCATCCGGGCAATATCGCGACACGAAGGGCACTTTGGTGAAAGAGCCAAGCAAAATCCTCATCGTCTGGCGGCAAACGACCGCCGAGGAAGATCGCAAACTCGACGATATTCGCAAAGTGTGGCGCGAGCGGTTCGACCAGGAATCGGTTCTGAGGATCGATCAACCCAGCGCGGGCCGGTTTGATTGACCCCCGGCCCGAGTGCTCGACGTAACTCCTGCCGTAACTATCGACATGAGCGACACTTAGTGTGGCCCGTAACAGTCTGCAGCCGGCAACGTACTCTAGTAGTAGCGTGCTGTCGGATGGAAGTTTCGGTCTTTCGAGTGCCAGCGTGCGGCTTTTCATGGCCGGGCAACTCAGGTAAGCTTTCGCAAATAGGTTTTCTGTGACGGTGGAACCAGGACGAAACTAGAGAGACTGGGGATTCAACCGCGGGATTGATGGATACAACTGCAAGCATGTCGGACATGGACGGTTACGGCGACGCGGTGGAACTCGCGCAACCCGTGATGCGTGACGTCGCTCCGCCGCCGGCGGTGGATAAGCATGTATGCCCATACTGCGGGCTTGCCGGGCCGAGGCCGGAGGGGCCATGCGTCCGCTGTACCATCGAAGACTCTCCGCAAACCCGCCAGGCAACCAAGGCCCGCATCGGCCCGTGGTATGTGTTGCAGAGCCGCAACCCTGCCGCGCCGGGGATGAAGTGGTCTACATTGCTGGCGCTGGTCAGAAAGGGCCAGGTTACGCCCCGCGCGGTTGTTCGCGGGCCGACCACGAACCAACTGTGGCGCCTCGGCAGCCAGGTAAAGGGCCTCAGTCGCGAATTCGGCGTGTGTTATTCATGCGGCGGGCGGGTCGACCGGACTGCCAACCAGTGCCCACACTGCGATCGCCTGCAAGAGCCGCCGGCCAACCCCGATCAATTGCTTGAATCGCGCGAGTTACCGCGCCGACCTGAGCCTGCTGCCGAAAGCCAGCCAACGAGTGAGGCCACCGCCCTCGCAACAGTGGGACCCGCCCGCCCCGATGCCGGCCTGCTCACTGCCCGAGAATTGGCAGCGGCGTTTCAACTGCAATTCAGCGGCGACGATGACGAAGTGGCGGTCGCACCCGCGCCATCGGCGCAGCGCAAGCAAGAACGCCGCCCAGCCGTGGAAGTGGCACCCGTTGCGTTACCAGCGGTCAAAACACCCGCACCCGCAGCGCGCAAGCCGCGTCGTGCCAGGCGAGCGCTGATGGTGCTCTCGCTGCTCGGCATGGCGGGAGCTGCAGCGGTGATCTGGCTCAATCCGGAGTATCAGGCCAAGGCACGCGAGCTTGTCAGTGCTGGCATGGCGACGGTTTCAAAGCAGTTGAGTTCAAGCACCGGCGCAGAGCCGCCCGCGACCGCTGGACACGATCCCGCAGCATCAGCCGATCACAACGCGTCGAGCGTGCCTCCGACGTTGGGGCAGCCAAAGCCCGCGGAAGACAATCGCCACACTGTTCAACGTGAAAAGTCGGCGGCACCAGCTGGCAACGCGCCGGCGGTTAAGCTGCCGACTGACCCTGAAGAGATTCGTCAGTATGTCCGCACACTCCGGTCTACGGCGATTGATGCCGAGGCTGCGGGAGACGATGCCAAGGCCGTCGTGCAATATGAGCAGATTCGCAAACTTCCGCGCGAGTATTGGCCCAGCGATCTTGACCTTCGGCTGGAGGCAGCCAAGGCTCGCTCACGGTAGGGGTTCATCGAGCCTGAGGTAGATGTGACCGGGCAGTTTGATGATCTGCACGCCGCCGTTGCTGCCGTGCCGGCCGGAGCATGGGCCGTCGGCGTGAGCGGGGGGGCCGACAGCGTTGCACTGCTGCGGCTGCTCGCCTGCCGGCACGACCTCACCCTGCATGTCGTTCATCTGAACCACCAGTGGCGCGGTCAGGAAAGTGACGACGATGCCGCATTCACGGCACAACTTGCCGCCGAGCTAAACCTGCAGGCCACAATTACCGCTGAGGTTTCCGCGGCCAGCCCGGTTCGTCTGCCCAACAATCGCGAAGCCCGTGGCAGGGCGATGCGCGGCGAGATTTTTCGGCAGGTGGTATCGCAGCACGATCTGGCAGGCATCTTGCTAGGCCATCACGCCGACGACCAGGCGGAGACGATTTTTATGCGGCTGGCGCGCGGGTCTTCGGTGCATGTGCTGCGGGGTATGTCTGCCGATGCAATTGTCGGCGGCGCGCGACGGCTGCGGCCGTTGCTTGATGTGCGTCACAGTCGGCTCGTGGCGTTTCTGCAGGCGATTGGTCAGCCGTGGCGGGAAGATAGTAGCAATGCGTCGCCCGACTTTACGCGCAACCGCGTTCGCAAGGTGCTACAGCGGCATCCGGCGTTGTTCGAGCGGGCGATGACCCTCGGGCGGGCGACGGCAGAGTTGCTGACCCACATTGAATCGACGACCGCACATCTGCCCGAGGCATTTGAAACGCGCCGCCTCGCGCGAAGCGGCGTGCTGGTGGGGCGGTGGCAGGCGGTCGGTTGGCTGGTGGCGCGTGGTGTGCCCGCGGTCGAGTGCAGTTCAATAGTGGCCGATCGGCTGATCGACATGTGTCGCGACGCAGCAACCCCCCCACGTCAGCATTTCCCAGGAAAAGTGCTCGTTCGACGCACGCGGGGAGTCATCTCGGCGCAACCGACTGTGTAGCCGGCTCGGCGGTGCGCTGGTCGTACACGCGCTGCATGAGCGCTGCGGCCTTGGAGGGATTGCGGTAAAGTCGCATCGCCTCCTCCAGATATCGTTCGGCTGCGTCGTACTCGCGACGGGTCAGCGCCACAAACCCAGCCTGGTACCACGCCTCGGGCATCTCGGGCAGCCGGGCGATCGTCTCGTCGGCCTGCGCAGCCGCTTCTCTTAACTGGTTTTGGTTCACCAACTCCGAGACGAGCAGCAGCCGCAGCTTTCCGCTGGACGGTCTAGCATCCACGCTGTATTGGTACAAAGTGAGTCGGTCATCGAATTGGCGAATGTAACTCAACGTCCACACCGAACAGGCCATCACCAAAACCGTTCCAATGACAACGCCCGTCCTGCCGATCGACCCCAGCCCCATCGCCGCCACGATAATGACGAAGGTGCTCGGCAGATAGAGCAGTCGTTCACCCATGATCGTGCCGATCAGGGTGGGTGCGTTGCTTATCACGCAGTATGTGATCGCCATTGCCAACAGCACAAAACCAATTACTCGATCTCGCTTCAGCCAAGCTGCCAGCGCGCAGGCGCACCATACCACCGCCGTCGCTATGCCGAGCCAGAGATAACGGTCGGTAGCGGCGACATTTGGAGTGGTGAACGCGTAGCCGTAGTCGAGGCTGAGCTGCGACGGAAACAGCATGAGCTGCGCATATCGTCCGAGGATTGCAACTGGTGCCAGCCACCGGTCGATGCCCGTCGCGAGAATTATGGGTTGCTGGGTCCAATCCAGCAGGGAGCGATCCCACCAGAACTTGAGCGTCGCTTCGCGGAACAGGATGTATCCCGCCCAGGTCCATGTCAGCATCAGCACGAGTAACACCATGCCGCTGCGCCGGTGACCGGGGGTGATGCGCAGCAGCCGGTGCTGAATGAGTAAGATTAGCGGCAGGAGGATTCCCTGTTCCTTGCTTAGGATTGCGATGACTGCGCACGCCCAGATTGCCATCACCCGCGTGCCGGTCATGGGGCGCAGGAAAAGTATCATCGCCGTGACCATCGCCAGGGCGCAAAGGGTCTCGGCCCGCCCGACGACGCTGGCAACCGCCTCGGCGTGCACCGGATGCACTGCGAACAAGCAACCCGCCAGCATCGCCACCGCGGCGTGCCGAGTGCGCGCGGCGGGCAAAAGAAACGGCCCTTCAGGGGTTAGATCGGGCTTTTGGCTCAAATCACGCCTGCGCAGGCCGGGGTGCGTAGCAAACTTCATGATCCGACGCGTGAGTTCGGCCACTGCTGCAGCACAGCCGGCGTGCAGGAGGATGTTCACTGCAAAAAATGGCCAGATTGACGACGGGTGAAGGTGCTTCTGCACCGCGTATGAGAGTGAAACCAGCGGGCGATACAGGTTATCGACGCCGCCGTTGTAACTTTCGGTCAGGTAGCGAATCCAGTTTTCCGGGGGACTGATGCGGTCATCCATCTGCAGCAATAAAACGTCATCGTATACGAAATCATTGCGCAGGCAGATCGCAAACAGAGCAACCGCCAGCATGAAGGCGACCGCGGAGGGCAAAACATGCAGATATCGAGCCACGCTGATGGAAGTTTACACGGGTTTATGGAATCCATGTAATCATGTAGACGACCCCTGTGGCAAGCACGCGCCAACGGGCACGATTGTCGATTGCAGATCGGATATAATGTCGCATGTTGAAAGTGCGAACACTTGAGTTGCCGGGAGAGCAGACCATGACGGGCAGATATCGTCCAACTGCGTTTACGCTTGTAGAACTGCTGGTCGTCATCGGCATCATCGCCATCCTAATCTCGCTGCTGTTGCCATCATTGCAGCGGGCGAAGGTGCAGGCCAACAGCACCGTGTGTAAATCCAACCTCCGCTCGCTCGGGCAGGCGCTACGGATTTATGAGGCCGAGAACAAGGGCTTCTTGTTTCCCATTCGGTCGCGAATCGAAAGTCCATTGTCGCCGACTGGATATCGCTACGAAACCTGTGGCACCAATCGCCCGCCGCACGAACGGTGGCCAGCCATCGTGTTTTCGAAGGACCTCGGTGCGCTCAGGCAGCCATTGCCCTACGACCCGGCCACCTATACCGAGTCACCGTATGACCCGATTCGCTTCCCCGCGGCACCTTTTACGCCGAGAGTTTTGCTTTGCCCGTCTGATTTTGAACCGGTCGAGGCTCATTCATATGTCGTGAACCAGCATTTGGCCGATGCGGGCATCAAGGCCAATAGTCGGAACTTCGGCAAGCTGACCAGCACGCAGGTGGTTGTGGCGGGCGAAAAGCGGACGCAGGAACGCGACTATCATATGGAGCGACTCGATTTCGATCGCGTGGTGGAGCGTTTTCGTCACGGCGTGCGTCTTGGCAGCAACTTTCTGTATTTTGACGGGCATGTCGATACGGTTCTGCCCAACGAGGCACTCACCGGTGTAGACCCTTGGGACCCCATTCCCGAAACGCCCAAGACGCCGAATCCATAGCGGCAACGCGCGAACACCATGAGCGACAGCGATCCATCCAGCCATCCGCAGCCGGGCGTGCCGCATCCGAGCAAGCCGCCGGGCTGGCTCGCGCCCCTGGCGGTTGTGCTGGGTCTCGGATTGATCGGGGTTTTTGTATGGCGATCAAGTTCTTCCGGCCCGAGGGTGGGGGAGAAGATTGAACTTGCACCCGTGTCCGAGGTGCGTGCCAATGGCAGGGGTTTCGCGGAGAACGCTGCCAATGCGTTGCGCAATCTCGGCAGAGATCGCCGGCCCACATCGCGCCCGGCGAGGGCTCCGGCACGATAGCCTCCTCAATCGCGTTTCAGCGTCGGGCGCGTTTCAGCGTCCGGCCTGCAGCCGACCGTCACCCCAGCGTAGCGACAACTGCTGCTTGCCTTCGACAAGCTGAGAAAGGGGCTTTCCCAGCGCCTCGGCGCGCCAGCCTTGCATGATCGGGTGTTGATCGAGCGCGCCACCTTCGGCGATGAGACGGTCAAACTCGCCAATCTCCTGCCGGCTGGTCACCACAGCGGTATCGATGCCGCGGGAAAGGCAGATTAACTGCGCCGCCGACCAGAGCGATTCGGCCCGGAACCGTTCTGTCGGGCTAGGTTCGAGCGGTTTTGGCGCGACGATGCCGGCCGGCGGATTGGCCAGCGCTTCGAGCGTGCGGCTGACGATTTCGCGCCCGTGTTGCTGGATGACCGGCCGCGAAAGGAACTTCACGCGTTCCAGGCGATCGAGCGTCTTCGCCGGCTGCCGCGAAAGGTCGATGAGTGCTTCATCTTTCAGCAATGCACGGGGGGGCATGTTTTCGTGGCGCGCCGTTGCGTCGCGCCAGATCATGAGCGTTTGCAGCACCGCCAACTGTACCACCGTGAGCGAACCGGCACCGCGCAGGTGATAAAAGTCGTCCGCGGAGTTGAAACCATATCGATCCGGCGCGCATCGCGCCGAGCACTCGGCGGCGACCCACGCCGTATGGTTGAGCGCATCGATCTGCGCCTTGAGCTGCGCAGCCATCGCGGGCAAAAATCGCACGTCGTCGGCTGCATATCGAAGCTGGCTCGGAGAGAGCGGACGACGTTGCCAGTCGGTGAAAGTATGACCCTTAGAGAGCTTGATCGAAAGCAGTTCGAGTACGAGCTTGCTCAGCGCAACCGGATAGGCCATCCCGCAAAATCCCGCGGCGACCTGCGTGTCAAACACGTTGGCGGCCTGCCGGCCAATATTGCGAAAAACCGGCTCAATGTCCTGTTCGCCGGCATGCACGAGCTTCTCAATCGCCGGATCGGCCAGCAGTTCCCAAAACGGTTCCAATGCCACATCGGACAGCGGATCTATCAGAAAGATGTCAGTGGTGGTGGCGACCTGTACCAGGCAAAGTTGCGGGTGATAAGTCATCTCGCCAATGAACTCGGTGTCGTAAGCACATCTGCCCGCGGCGCGGACGTGGTCGATCATTCGGTGGAGCGAGGCGTCGTCGCCGATCAGCGTCGCCTGCCCGCGGGGGATGAGCGGGTGATCGGGCAGATTCTGGTCGGGCAGGTTGTCGTCGGCATGCGCCGAATCGTGGCTACGCGACCGATGACGGGTGCGATATGACAAATGCGACTGCGCAATCCGATTTGATTCGCGCGGCTTGGGACGGTCCATCGCTCAACCATACTCGGCGGCGGGATGATCTGCACGCGGGCCGTGTAGCCGGATGTCTTGCGAGCCAGACGCGATGACCTGTGCCGCACGGCTCGGATTTCTAGTTGACTATTGCCGTGCAACGGGCGATAAAATGTTTCGACGTTTCAGGACGTCTGCGGTCCGCGCGAAGGGCAGCGCCCACCTGATTGATGTTCGTTGTGCAACAACACTCACGATTCTCTTCAAGTCTCACTTCGCGGGCGGTGAGCAATTAATGAGGAGATCGTCATGTCTGATTTGGCCGGCCGCAATCCGCGGCACCTGCAGCAACAGCACAAGTTGGCTAAAGACCTCATTCGCGCCGCCCGCGGGGGCGATGCCGATGCGAATTCGCGCCTCAAGCGCGCCTTTCCTGGCCACAGCCGCTACCGACTTGCCGATGCCCAGCTTGTCATCGCGCGGGATGCAGGGTTTGAAAGCTGGGCCAAGCTCGTGCGCCATGTCGAACAGCAAGAACTTGCCGCTGCGGGTGCGGCGCTGCGTCACGGCGATGCCATCGAGTTGCGGCGGTTGTTTGCCGGGAGCGAGTTTCTCCGATCGCAGATCAACGCGCCCCACTTCGATTTCGGTCGGCGGGCGATTCACTGTGCTGCGAAGGACGTTGCGTTGATTGATGTCCTGCTCGAGTTTGGAGCGGATCCAAATGCGGGAAGCAACTGGGAGAATGGGCCGTTTGTTCCGCTGGATGAAGCGACCGAGGCATCGGCGCGACACCTGATCTCACGCGGCGCGACGCTGACCGCCAACGCGGCGGCGCGGTTGGGGTGGGCTGATGAGCTGCGCGCGATGCTCAGTGAAAACAGCGAACTGGTTCATACCCGCGGCGGTGATGGGAAGACGCCGCTGCACGAAGCCGCGACCGTGGCGATTGCTGATCTGCTGATCGATGCCGGCGCGCATCTCGATGCGCGATGCATCGATCATCGTTCAACCCCCGCGCAGTATGCGCTTGTGTCACGTCCGCAGGTTTGCCGCAGGTTGCTTGAACGTGGTGCGACCGCCGACATTTTCATGGCGGCGCATCTCGGCGATGCGGAAACTGCTCGAAAAATTCTGGCCGACGAGCCGAACGTGGCGGGGGCGCGGGTGAATTTCCCGGGTTATGACCTCGTCCCACCCAAGCACATTTATTGCTGGGAGCTTGGTTGGAACAAGTCGGCCCGGCAGGTGGCGATCGAAGCGGGCCACCCAGGCGTCGTCGCGGTGATCGATCAATACTCCGCCGAGAAGACGCGATTGCTCGATGCAGCTTGGGCGGGGGATGAAGCCGCAGCGCAGGCGATCGTCGCCGGGGCGCCGGACATCCTCGCGAAACTGACGTCGGATGATCATAAGTTGTTGCCGCACGCCGCGCACCTGCGAAACGATCCCGCGGCGCTGCTGATGATTGATCTGGGCTTCGACCCGACGGCCACCGGACTTGACGGCGGATCGACACTCCACCAGGCCGCGTGGACGGGAGCCGCAGCGCTCGTCGAGCGGCTGCTAAAAGCCGGGCGGTGCGATCTCGAACAGAAAGACCCAACGCACGGCTCGACGCCGCTCGGCTGGGCGGCCCATGGGGCGAAGGCGTGCCAGCATAAGAAGGGTGATTATCTGAAGACGGTGCAGTTGCTCGTCAACGCAGGGGCGCGGCTCGATATCCCCGCCAATAACGCAGGTACGACGATGATACAGCAGGCCGAAGGCAACCCCGCCGTGCAGGAGATGCTGCGCAAGCTCGGCGCGAGTTAGCGGCTCGTGAATTCGACTCGATGCGGACCTTATCCGATTGCGGCCAGCCGCGCAGCGCCTTGGGCGGCGTGGAAGTCGTGCTCGCCGAAGTGGAGTTGCCAATCAGGGCGCGCGACGCTGGTCAGGTGGTCGTCGCAGGCAGACTTAATCTGTTGGCCAATGCGCCGAAGCCGCGTGCCAATGCCGCCGACCAGCAGCACATGATTTGGACGATAAATCGCGTGGCCGATGCGAATCGCCCGCACCAGCGCCCGGATGGGCGGCTGATCGGCGTCGGCCGACTGGAGAAATGCATCGGTCGAACCGTATCGCGCAACCAGCACCGGCACGCCGATGTATCCTTCGAGGCTTCCGCGCCCGCCGTCGGGGCCGATGCATTCATGGCCTTCGATGCTGACATCGATCTGGCCGATGTGTCCCGGCGAAGCGCCTTCGATCATCAGTGGTATGCCGTCGTCAAGCACGCCCATGCCGACGCCGGTGCCGATTGCAATGGACATCACGCGTCCATTCAGGCGTTTGGCCGCGATGGCATCGGTCGCGGTGGCGACGGCGTCGTTAATGATCTGCACCGCAGGCACGGCGTCGCCAAACGCTCGGCGGACGATTTCATCCAGCGTTACATTCATCAAACCCGGCACATTCACGCTGAGCGTGATCATGCGTCTTTCGCGGTCAAGTAGACCCGGGACACAAATGCCGGCAAAGTCGCAGGCGAGCGATTTGCCTTGCACTGCCTGCCTCAGCGCATTGACGAGAGAGTTGGTATCCGGTCGCGCGTAGAAAGGCGATTGTGCAGTCCAGTGTGTTTTGGTTGGGGAAGCTGTTGAGGGTGCGGAGGACGGGGTCAATGAACCGCCCCCGCCGGGGCACTCGATCAGCGCGAGTTTGGCACTGGTTCCGCCGATGTCGATTCCGAGGGATATCATGAGTTTTCGTAAGCTCGCAGAAACTCTTCCCGCGCAATCCCTGATTGGGTGAGGATTGTGCGGAGCGTCGATGACTTCAGCGTGGTGTGGTTGGGCATGGTTAACGGTGTGGTGGACCCGTCGAGATTCTGGCGACTCATCGAGATGTGTTCCCGTTCGCGCACGGTTACAAATCCCTGCCGCTGAAGTGCTCCGAGCACGCGTGACTTTGGCGCGTCGATGGGAAACTTTGGCATTACTTGACGCTGGCTTCAGTAAGAAAAGCCTCAATGACCTCTGAATCCGGATCGAACGCATTCTCGCCGAACGTCTCAATGTGGAACTTGATCGCCGATGTTACATCGGCCAGGGCTTCGTCGTAGGTATCACCTTGGCCGACCACAACGCCCTTCAACCCGAGCGGATAAGCTACATAGCCGTCGGAATGTCGTTCTAAAACGATTTTCATAGACATGATTGTAACATACTTGCCCAGGCAACGTGCGTTTTCTCGCTCAAACTCTGGGATGACGGTTTATTCAGCTAGAGCATAGCCTTAGTCGGCCAACTTCCGCCGCTGAATCAGCAGTTCTGCAGCGTCAACTCCCTCCAGGTCTGTAGACCAGCTTTGTCCGGCGTCGAGCGTAACGGTTCCCTGTTGGGACCATGAGTCGTTCGCTTTCACGATGAGCCGATAGGTCCCCGCCGTCGGGGCGGTGGTGTGCCAGTGGCCGTCGGCGTGTTTCTTGGCCACGACGGGTGCCGGCCGCCAGTCGGCGGGGCGTTTGGGGTGCGGGGCGTGGCCCTTGTTGGCCACGTCGTAGAACTCGGTCAGTAGCTTCGGAAACACATCCAAAACCCCCCGGCTGTACCACCAGCAATGCCCCATGCTCTTTGTTTCGCGGGTAACTTCGGCATGTTTGGCCACTTCATCCTCCCTGCAATCGTCCCCTTCGCCCACAAGCCGGATGCCCGCAATCAGGTCCTTGTTGCCCTCACCCATAAACTCCACCTGCTCGCGCCAGTCCTTGGCAAATCGGTCGTACGCGAAGCGATACACCTGTGGAATGTATTCGTCCCACGTCGGATTATCCGTCCAGCGGCTCCAACTGGGCCAGTCGATGAGATAGTTTTCCATCGCCCAGGGGTGCGGGCCGGGTGAAAGCGAGATGATCAGATCAGGCCCGCCCGCTTCGCGCATTTCTCGCACAAATCGCTTGCTGAACGCCTCAACCTTCTGCATGCGCCACTCGACCCACTTCGGCTCACGCGGATCGTCGGGCGCATCGCGCCCGGTCTCTTGTTTGTACATGTTCCTTGTGAAGTCGTCGTAGCCCATGTCGATGTACGGCCAGACGATGCGGTCATCGAGCTGAATGCCGTCGATGTCATACTTGACGATGGCGTCTTTCACGATGCCGATGAGCAGATCTTGAGCGTCGGGGTGAAGTGGGTTGAGCCAGATGAAGCCGTTCTTGGCGATGACATCGCCGTTCTTGTCGCGACTGAGCCAGTCCTGCCGGGCGGCCAGTTCGTTGGAAGTCCCCTTCACTGCCGCCATGAAGCCGTACTCGAACCATGCGATGTACACGAGGCTGTTGCGGTGAGCTTCGATGAGAGTTTCCTGCAGCAGATCCCGTTGTAAGGCTGGCTTGTCTGGAGATGGATTTATCTTCATGTCGACACCCGTGACGGCCTTCAGTGTCGGGCTGGGGAACTCGGTGTAGCCGTTCTTCCAGACTTCGACATAAACGGTGTTGAGGCCGATCTCCCGAAGCTGTTTCATTGAAAGTGCGGTGTTTTCAGGCGAACTGATGGCGTGATTGGCGGTGGTGGTGACCCACGTGCCGCGTAACTCCGGCTCGGCGGCACTGGCTGGCTGCATCAAGCCGGGGCTCATGCAACCAGTTTGAAGGGCAATCACAACGAGGATTATCAACCAATTGCGCATAATTATATAATAATCGATTCGGCGGTAGATTTACAGCGTGGAACAGGGAATTGATCGCCGATAGGATAAAAATTCGCCGATTGCGCAGCCGTTCGGCAGGTTAGAGGATGCGTTTGAACTCGGAAGTGAGCAAGTTGCCTGATGAATGTTGAACGAGGCCGACCGGATCTTCTGGGGGCACAGATTGATCGCGACGGCGTGAACTTCTGCGTCTATTCGCGCCATGCCAATGTGGTCGAATTACTACTCTTCGACCGCCCCGACGCCGCAGAGCCTTCCTGCACGATCATTCTCAACCCCGAGCACCATCGTACGGACAGCTACTGGCATGCCTGGGTGCAGGGGGTTGGACATGGGCAGATTTATGCCTATCGATGTCACGGCCCATACGCGCCCGATCATGGCCACCGGTTTGATGCGGCCAAGATTCTCATCGACCCCTACAGCCGGGCCGTTCACACCCCGCCGGGGTATGACCGAAACGCGCTGAAGCAGCCGGGCGGCCCGATCGACATCGCCATGAAGAGTGCCGTGCTCGACCCGACCCGGTATGACTGGGAAGGTGACAAGCCCGTTCGATGCCCGCCGGGGAAAACGATTGTGTATGAGATGCATGTGCGGGGATTTACTGCGCACGAGTCGTCCGGGCTTGAGCCCGCTCGCCGCGGAACCTACGCGGGGCTGATTGATAAGATTGACTATCTGAAAGACCTCGGCATTACGACCGTCGAGCTGTTGCCGGTGCACCAATTCGATGTGCAGGAGACCCCCTCGAAGCTCACGAATTATTGGGGCTATACCACGGTTAGTTTCTTCTCACCGCACGCGCAATTCAGCATCGCGCGCGACCCGCTCGCAGCGGCGGACGAGTTTCGTGACATGATCAAGGCGCTGCATCGAGCGGGAATCGAGGTGATTCTCGATGTGGTATACAACCATACCGCCGAAGGGAATGAGACAGGCCCGACGTTTTGCTACCGCGGGTTTGAAAACACGGCTTACTACATCCTGGAAAAGGACCGCAGCAAGTATTCCAACTTCACCGGTTGCGGTAACACGATTAATGCCAGCCATTCGGTGGTGCGGCGAATGGTGCTCGACAGCCTGCGGTATTGGGTGCAGCACATGCACGTCGATGGTTTTCGATTTGATCTCGCCCCGATTTTTGCCCGCGATCACAAGGGGCGCGTGATGAAAGATCCGCCGATTGTGTGGGAAATGGCCACCGATCCTGCTCTGGCAGGTGTGAAGCTCATTGCCGAGCCTTGGGATTGTGCCGGGCTAAACCAGGTGGGCCATTTCGGGGGGCATCGCTGGTCGGAATGGAACGACCACTTCCGCAACGACGTCCGGAAGTTTGTCCGCGGCGACGGCGGGGCCATTCGCGGGCTGGCTTCACGCATTCTTGGCAGCCCCGACCTTTTCGAGCGAGACGGCCGGTGCGCCGAAAACAGCATCAACTACGTCACTTGTCACGACGGTTTCACGCTCAATGACCTCTACAGCTACGGCAGCAAGCACAACGAGGCCAACCTGGAAGACAATCGCGACGGCACCGAAGATAACCTCGGCACCAACTGCGGAGCGGAAGGGCCGACCGAGGACGCATCGGTGAACGCGCTGCGCGATCGGTTGTGTAAGAATGCCATGGCAATTCTCATGGTTTCGCTCGGCACGCCGATGATCAACATGGGCGACGAAGTCCGCCGCACACAAAATGGCAATAACAATGGCTATTGTCAGGACAACGAGTTGAGTTGGTTTGACTGGCGACTGGTGGAACAGAACCGGGTGTTCCACGAGTTTGTGAAGAGCCTGATTCGACTACGGCTCGAGTCGTCTCCGGTGGTTCGAGAACATCGCACGCTCGCCGAGCGGCTTCGGCACGCAAAGATCCGGTGGCATAGCACCAAGCTTCGCCAAGCCGATTGGGCCGACCACAGCCGCTGCGTATCGGTCACCATTACAACTGCAGGTGGCGATGAAGTTTATCATCTGATCTTCAACGGCAGCGAGTACGACCTGGACTTTGACACCCCGCGCCCGCCGAAGCCGCGCAACGCCTGGCTGCGGCTTCTCGATACTTCTCTTCCCGCGGGAGAAGAAGTGCGGACACACCAGACCGGCGTGCCGATCGAGAAAGGACCCTACAATGCCAAGGCGCGCAGCGTGGTGGTGTTGTGGGGCATGTTGCACGCACCGGTCGATCTGACCGAACCCGATCCGGGTGAGTCGTAGCTTTGCAGTTGCATTGGATAGCGCCCCCTATTCGCATCGCAGCCAGTTGTGCTTAGAATCGAGCGGTCGGGGCAGTTTGAACTTTTTTTCTGGAGATCTCCATGTCACAATTCAACGTTCCTCCACCTCCGCCGCCGGGGTCGATGCCTCCGAGTTATGGCCAGCCGGTGGGATATGGCCAGCCGCAGCCGACCACCACGAGCGCAGCAGCGATTATCAGCCTGATCAGCGGCATTCTGGGTTGTTTCGTAATCACCGGACTCATCGCCGTCATCACCGGCATTTTTGGTATCAAGGCGACGAGCAATCCGAATGTAAAAGGTCGGGGTCTGGCGATTACGGGGATCATCCTTGGGCTGGTTTTTTCGCTCATCAGCATCGGCATCGGCGGCACAATGTTCTGGGGAATGGGTAAGTTTAAGGAGCTTGCCGGCGAGGCTGCTCGCCCGTTTCTGGCATCCATTGTCGATGGCAATCTCTCTGAGGCCGCCGCCAACACCACCATGTCACCAACTGAGTTGGGTTCATTGCGAGACGAGATGAAAGACTGGGGCAAGGTGACGGGAGTCAGCATGAGCTGGAATGGCATCAATGCACGGCAGACCAACGGCCGAAACACCATCGAGATGCGCGGCACCGCGACGTTCGAGAAGGCCGGCGCAAAGCAGTTCAGCATTTCCCTCGACGACGGCGGGGCCGGTAAGTTTAAGGTCGTCGACATCAAGTTTGACTGACCGCCACCCTTGCCGATCCATGCGGATGCCGATCGAGGGCCAGGATGTAGACCGGTCGATTAACACCCCGCGGGCGACTTCGAGCGTCGCCCGCGGGGTTGTTTCTACATCGTGCTAGCTGCGCAGGGTAGCGCCCAAGGTTGCCTTGGCCGCCGCCACCACCTTTTCCACTGACGCATCCACATTTTCGCTGGTGAGCGTGCCTGTCGGCGAGCGGAAGACCAAGGTGATGGTGACACTTTTCTGCGACTTTTCCAGAGGTTTGCCGCGATAGGTCGTGACGTAATCGACATCCTCGAGCTGCGACAGCTTCTGCTCCTGCACCAGCTTCTGTATGGCCGCAAATCGCGTCTGTTCACCGACAACTAGCGAAAGGTCGCGCCGCACCGCAGGAAACTTCGGCAGCGGATTCAACTGTCGAACATGTTGCGTTCCATCAACCAGCACAGGCAAATCCAACTCGGCTGCTACCACTGCCTGACGCAAGTCGAGCTTCTCCGCAACGGGCTTGCTGATAACCCCGATCACGCCGATTTCGTCGCCGTTCCACAGCACTTTGCCGGTCGATCCCGCGGCAAAGCCTTCAGCTTGGCCGGGGACGATCTCGACTGACTTTCTCGGGTCCAGTGAGGCCAGCAGGACTTCCAGCGAGCCGCGCAGGGCTCGATAATCGCATGCGCCAACAAATCCGAGTCGCTTCCGCTCATCGACGCTGCCGTCGGGCGCGTGCCAGAATGTGCTGCCCATCTCGAAGAGCCTCGCACCAGTCACGCCGACGGTGTGATTGCGCGCCACGGCTTCGATCAGGCCGATCAGAATGCTCGGACGAAGGTTGCTGTCGGCCTTGCGCGTCTTTGGGTCGGCCTGGCACAGGCGCACACCCTTCGGCGCGAATAACTCTGCCAGCCCGTCGGTGGCGAAGCTGAACGTGACCGCCTCAAAAAACCCACTGCCGATGAGACTCTGGCGGATCTTCTCCTCGGCTTTGCGGCCAAGCTCCGGGGGGGTGAGTTGAATCTGAATCGTCTCGCGCACACCAATGTGGTGATAGCCGACGATTCTTGCCACTTCCTCAACCAGATCGACTTCGATGTTCAAGTCATTTCGATACGATGGGATGACGCATTCGATCGCGTCGCCCCTGTCTTTCGGCGTCAATTGCAGGCGGGCCAGTGCGCTGACCGCATCCTGCTTTTTGATGTCGATCCCGAGCACCCGTTGCAGCTTCGCCATGCGCAGCGTCAGCAGTTTCGGCGGCGGCTGGGCTGACCCTGCCTCGACAATGCCAGACAGCAACTCGCCTCCGGCAGTCTGGACAATGAGCTGCGCGCACCGCACCGCGGCGATTGGCGGCAGGGCGGGGTCGATTCCTCGCTCGAATCGATACGATGCGTCACTCTTCATCGTGAGCATGCGGGCCGTCCGTCGAACCGATAGCGGGGCGAACAGTGCTGATTCGAGCAGGATGTTTCTCGTCGCGCCCGACACTTCGCTGTGCAGCCCACCCATCACCCCCGCCAGCGCGATCGGCTTCTGCGCGTCACAGATGCAGAGCATGTCGGCGGCGAGCTTTCTCTCGTGCCCGTCGAGCGTCACGAGCGATTCGCCCGGGCGCGCGGTGCGCACCACGATGTGCCCATCGGTCACCCGGTCCAGATCAAACGCATGCAGCGGCTGACCGAGCTCGAGCATGACGTAGTTCGTGCAATCCACCACATTGTTGATCGATCGCACCCCCGCAGCCTCAAGTCGTTTGGCCATCCAGCCGGGTGAGGGGCCGATCTTCACATTTCGAATCACCCGCGCGCCGTAGTAAGGACAAAGCCCCAGATCAGCGATCTCAACCTTGCACGCCGAGCTGGCCGGCGTTGTCACCTCGGTGACGACCGTCTTCACCGGCTCGAACGGCCGAGTGAGCAGCGCCGAAAGCTCCCGCGCCACGCCGGCATGAGAGAGACAGTCGCCGCGGTTGCTGGTGACCTCGACATCAAGCACGGTGTCATCGCCGTGTTGTTCGATGACCTCGACAGGCAGACCGCCGAAGGTGAGCGCGTCGGCGAATGCGCGCGGGTCTGATTCGCCGGGAAGGTAATCTTTAAGCCAGTTTAGACTGATTTTCATGGTCGATTATTGAGAGGAAAGATCAGGGTAAATTCGGTGGCCGGGGTCTCCGTGGTCGGTCTGCTCAGGGTCGCACCGCCGGGGCGAGGATTCGGCAAAACTGTCCGATCGACGCAGGGGTTCGATGAAAAGAGGGGCGAGGCGACCGACCTCGAACCAGCAATCGATTTTCGCCACCGCTGGCACCCCGTCAAGGTGAATCGTGATTTTGGCTTGCAGTGCATGTTATTATCGGCAATCTGCGATCGCGCAGAACCTGCCGAAACGTCCGTTAAAGTTTGCGCGATTTATTGGCCGACGATTGTCGCGGTAAGACTGCGTGACGCGGGCAAGGTGGCCCAGTGCGACACGCCCGGCGGCAACGGATTGCCGGCGGAGATACGCTTCAACAAGGAGGTTGGCCGACCCCTCAACACACCCCATTTTCCGTGGCGGAGCCGCGGGTCTGAGTCGCTGATTGCGACACGCGCACTCTGTTTTCAACCTTTTTCCAAGACCGGCGGAAACGGATATCCGCCATAGCTCCATCACGGAGGATGTTATGAGCCGTATCAATACCAATATTCAGTCTCTGCAAGCCATTCACCGTCTCGGACGGAACACCGGCGACCTCAACACCCGCCTCGAACGCCTCGCCAGCGGGTTACGGATCAACAGCGGCAAGGATGACCCGGCAGGCCTCATCGCCAGCGAGACCCTGCGAAGTGAAATCAACGGCATTCGCACCGCCATCGACAACACCAGCCGCGCCAACAACGTCATCAACACCGCTGAAGGCTCGCTCAACGAAGTCTCATCACTGCTGCTGGAACTGCAGGGACTCACGCTGCAAGCCGCCAACTCCGGCGCGCTCAGCGACCAGGAAGTCCAGGCCAATCAGCTCCAGGTCGATTCGATCCTCAACTCCATCAACCGAATCAGCAACACGACGCAGTTCAACGGCATCAAGCTACTGAACGGCTCGCTCGACTACACACTCTCGGGTGTCACAAGCACCGCGATTGACATTGTGACCGTCAACGCCGCCAAGCTGCCGGACAATGGGTCGCAGTCGATCGTCGTGCAGGTGACCGGCTCAGCGCAACTCGGCGAGGTGCAGTTCACCGGCACCGATGTCGGCACCAGCGCCATCACCGTCGAAGTCGCGGGCGTCTTCGGAACCGAGCAGCTTTCGTTTGCTGCCAATACCACCACCAGTGCCGTCGCAACAGCGGTCAACAGCCTCAAGGAATCGACCGGCGTCAGCGCCGTCGTCAGCGGCAGCGCGCTGCGATTCACCTCCACCGGATACGGGTCCGACCAGTTCGTCTCGGTCAAGACCATCAGCGGTGTCTTCGTCAACGGCAAAGACAGCGGACAAGACGCCACCGTCGCCATCAATGGCTCGGCCGCCGACGTCCGGGGATTGACCGCAACCCTGCGCAACGGCGATCTCGATATCGAGGTCTCGCTCGACGCAGCTTTCGGAACCGTCGTCTCCAACACCGGCACCAGTTTTAACATCACCGGCGGCGGGGCGAAGTTCCAGATCGGCTCGCAGGTCAATCGGCCGGGGCAGATTCAAGTCGGCCTCGGTTCGGTCGCAACCACCAAGCTCGGCAATGACGTGCTCGGCCGGCTGAGTACCATCGGCAGCGACGGCGATAACTCGCTGGTCAAGGGCAACTTCATTCAAGCACAAAAGATCCTCACCGAAAGCATTCGACAGGTGTCGGTGCTCCGTGGCCGGCTCGGCGCGCTGCAGAAAAATGTGCTCGAAACCAACAGCAACAGCCTGAGCGTGGCGCTCGAAAACGTCACCGCGAGTGAGTCGGCGATTCGCGATGCCGATTTCGCCAGCGAAACTGCAGCCCTCACCCGGGCGCAGATTCTCGTGCAGGCCAATACGTCGGTCTTGGCCCAGGCCAACGCCGCCCCGCAGCAGGTGCTCGCCCTGCTGCAGTAAAAGTCTTGGAAGGTTGAAGTTCGCAAGGGCAGAGGCCTTCGCTCTGCCCGCCGCGACAGCAGACAATAAGCCCCGGGCCCACCAGGCCACGGGGCTTGTTGCTGCGCGCGGCAAACATCGCGTGCTTAGAACGAAGCGCGATGAGATGCGTAGCACGGGTTTTCAACCCGTCTTCGTGATTCAAACAGACGGGTTGAAAACCCGTGCTACGGTTTGATCAATGCGCCTGCACTGCTTGGCCCCGAAGGCCGAGTAGTACCACCCAGACAACACAGAACTCAATCCGGGTGGCACCACATGGGCTTCTAGCCCTTGTCGTGGGTGTGTTTAGACGCAGCACTCAATCACGCCCAGCGCCGCCGAGTGCGATATCTCGTCGCCGCCATCGCCAGCAGCACCGCCGCGCCCGTAGCCGGTTCGGGAATCGACCGCAGCCCTTCCGGCATCGCGGGGATGGGGCCGAGGTTCATCGACTCGAACTGCTCAAACATCGCCCACAGTTCCCGTGACCCGCGCGCTTCCCAGTAGATCTGCGGGTAATCGAGCAACGCAATGTAAAGCGGCTGCAATCGCGGCGGGCCGCCTCGGGCGAGTTGGTTCATGCCGAAGTTGGTTGCCAGCGCTGTGAAGTCGTTAAGGTCAATCACGCCATCGTAGTTGGCATCGCCGTCGCTCCAGTGCGCGTTGGTCAATCCGAATGCGTTACCAAGGATTGTGAAGTCAGGGAGACCGACCTGCCCGGACAGGTCTGCGTCGGCGTAGTAGGTAAAGCGCATGAGCAGGCTGGTGGAATCGACCGCGACCCCGCCGAAGGTTGAGAGGGAAAGCGCGCTCGCTTCGGCATAGCCGACGCCGAAGGAAGTCGTGCCCGCAGCGAGCGATGAAGTGATTCCATTGCCGTTCCAGTTGCCGTCGTTCCATGCCGCCTTGATTCGCGCCGCGTGGCCGGAGGGTGTGATGCTGCCGCTGTTGTACACCCCGCCGATCGGGCTGGTGCCGGTGTAATCGACAATCAGCTTGCCGTTGGTCAGATCGAGCGCAGCCTCGGGGCTGGTGTCGGTGCCGGCGATGGCCAGCGTGTTGGCGATGCTGGTGTTGATCGTGCCGGTGTCGCCGTACACGGTCGAGCCGTCCTGGAGAATGGCAAGGGTTCCTGCATCGACGCTCAGGGCGTTGACCCGAAAATGCTTCGCTGCAAAAAACCCGCCGCCTTCCTTGGAGACGTTTCCCCTCAGGCTGCCATCAGACTGGATGATTCCAACGGCCCCGCCGAAGGTGGTCGAACCGGCGTTGAACACGCTGGTCCCGCTGGCGACGGAGAATCGTAGTGAGTCATCGGCACCGGTGTTTGCAAAGGCGATTGTTCCGGTGTCGCCTGGCGAGAAGGAGGCATCGTCAAAGCGCAGAATCTGAAGAGTGTCGACCAGCAAGGTGTGGCCCGTCGATGCGCTTCCGGCTCCGCTGGTGAGATTGACGAAGCCCTTCAAACTCCTGACCTTGGGGCCAAAATTGTAAACTACGGAATCAGCGGTCAGAACGATCGCATTGCCCAACCCAGTGGGCGCTGGGATCACACCCGAGGCTAAGTTTAAGGTTCCACCGTTAAGCGTTAGCGTTGCGCTGCCGAGAGGCCCCGAGTCCACGACTTTGGTCAACTCGTTCTGGATCGAATCACGGGGAATGTTCACACTGACGTCGGCATTGATGGTCGTTCCACCAGTGAACTCACTTTCCGTGTCGAACTCACCCAAGGGTCCCGCCCGCGCACCGACCGTGAAGTTGGTTACCCCCGGGCCTGAGCCGGGAAGTTGCGAAAAGACGAGCGAACCGTCGCCTAACAAGGTTGGATTGAGATCGATTGATTTGTTGGGCCTTCCACGTGCATGAAAGATGCCGGGAATGATAAAGGTCATATCTTCGCCGACGGTGCGGATGGTGAGGTTCTTCTCTGAGTCCAGTCCTGCATTGACCCCAAAGCTGACGATGACTGAGGCAGTCCCGGCACCGTTGGCAAACGTGCCAACGTTGGACGTGCTGCGAAGGTCGATCGTCCCGCCGAAGACGGTGCCCGAACTACCCGACCGCCAGAACAGCGTGTTCCCACTCGCAGCGTTGGTGGCGATGCGCTGGACTTGGCCTTGAATCGGAAGCCCGAGTTCCCAACTTGCTGCATTATCCCAGACACTGGAGTCTGCTATCCAGTCATTCACCTGCGCCACCGCACGGCTGCTGGTCGCGCCCGCTCCCGTAATGACCACAATTGCAGAAATCGACAGATTTCTGTTGATGAAAGGCCGAAATGATGCAAGACTGTAGCGCATGATACTCCTATCGAGAGGCTCGAATCCCCCTAGTACCTCGGCATTCCCTCTTCGTATGCTCGTCCTGTCAGCAGTCACCTTCCAAATGTTTCTGGTTTTCACGACAGGGTACGCCGCACCCTCTTATCAGGCGACTTTGATGCGTCCGCCGAGTGAGTCGTTGCTATATAACTTTTGGGGGATCGCGACTTCGCTCTCGCCATCCGGCAAGATCGCCGGGTTCTCTCGCAGAAGCATCAGTACCGCCCCCATCGACCAGGCGATTCTTTGGGATAACGCTGGCGTTCCTTCGGTTTTGCCGGTCAACGGCCCTTACCGGCAGGCTTACGCGAATGGGTTCAGTGCAGGTGAGAATCCCGTCGGTTTCATTACAGTAAATGCAGGTGAGTTGCCTCGGCCCACGGTCTGGGAGCCGGACGGGCCGCGTTTTCTTGGCTCGCACACCGGCTTTGGCGTGGCAATCTCCGGCAGTCAGAACTTCATTGCCGGGTATGCGTTGAGGGACAATGGGGATGGGAATGACGTGACTGCCACCTATTGGGACGGCGATGGGTTTCATCAGATCCAGGGGCTGGACAACCGTGTTAGCCGAGCCTTTACCGTCAACAACAACGGCTGGTACGTCGGCCCTTCATTCATCAGGAACGTGCCCAACAGCCATGCCGGCTTCATCGGGCAAGGCGGCACCTCGCAACTGCTGGTGCATCCTGATTTTCCGAACACTTTTGCGTTCGACATCAACGACAATAACTGGGTGGCCGGCGAGTATCGACCGACCGATCCGCAGGAGCCGTCCACCGTCATTGCACAACTCCCCTTTGCCTGGCACGACGATCAGTTCATCGCGCTGGGCTTGTTTCCCGGCTTCAATGCGGCCAAGGCATACGCCATCAACAACGACAACACCCTCGTCGGCGGGGCAAGCAACTTCGGCGGGGATGTGGAGAAAGCGCTCGTCTGGTTCAACGGAGCGAACACGCCACAGGACTTGAACACGTTTGTAAACATTCCTGGTGCTACGCTGATCAACGGCCTGGACATCAACAACGCCGGGCAAATATTCGCAGAAGCCCGAATCGACCCGTCCGCCGGGGGCGGATATGCGTACTACGTCCTCACCCCCATCCCCGAACCCGCGTCAGCAGCGGCGGTGGTGCTCGGCGTGGCGGGGCTTTTGCGTCGGCGGCGGGGCTGATTTGTGGTGATCGCTGGCTCGGCGGAATGGGGGGTTTGGACTCGGTTGGGAGCCGGTGAAACTTTGTGGCCCTATTCACATTAGTTCAAATTCTGTTAGGGTGTGGATTTTACTTAATTACGTTGTAACATCATTATTTGCAATGACTTGCAAGGCATGAATCAAATTGTTCCGCGCGGAACAATTTGAATTTTTCCTGTTGTTGTTGGAGTGCGGAGAAGAGACTCGGCGATTGTTCCGCGCGGAACAATCTACGTTTTCCTATCGGCGGTGCGGGTGCGTGGCGGGCGCTGGATGTCGCGGCGTGCTCACCCGAAGCCGCACGGTCCGGGGCCGCCGCAGCGGCCGCAGCCGGGGGCTGATGCTGGTGCGGCGCTGTCTTTCCCAACCGCGGCGAAAACGCTCATCGTGCGCGCGGTTTGCTGACTGTTGCACTTTGGACACGCCGGGCGGGATTCATCCGACATGGACCGGACGAGCTTCTCAAACTTCTCGTCGCACTTCTTGCAAATGTATTCATACATGGGCATGGCAAACTGATTGTATCGCCGCGACGGACGATTGCTATCGCGGAACGGGAGTGCCTGACGATTGCCTTCGTGTGCGCGTCCGGTCATGCTTACGACCGCTCGGCAGCAGCCGGTTGCATGCTGGTTTGCCCCGCTGTTTTGAGTGATTGAGAACAACCACCCATGAACATCACCATTCCAACCATCCCCACACATTCCCGCGGGGTTGTGCCGTTGATTTCGGGATTTCTGTTGCTCATCTTTTCGGTGACGGGCTGTGCCAAGCCGATCACGATTCGGTTTGCAACGTTTAACGCGTCGCTCAACCGCGATCAGCCGGGGATGTTGGTTGAGCATCTTCGCCGGGGGGATGATGCGCAGATTGAGGCTGTGGCCGAGATCATTCAGCGTGTCCGGCCTGATGTGATTCTCATCAACGAATTCGACTACGACCCCGCCGGCGAGGCTGCCCGCCTTTTTCAAGCCAACTATCTCGCGCGCGGCCAGAATGGTGCGGAGCCGATTACATTTGCATACAGCTATTGTGAAGCGGTCAACACCGGCGTGGCTTCGGGCATCGACCTCGACGGCGACGGCGTCGCAACCACGCAGCCGGGAACGCGCGGGTACGGTAGCGATTCGCTGGGCTTTGGGCTGTTTCCCGGACAGTATGGGATGCTGATACTCAGCAAGTATCCGATTTTAGCGGATCAGATCGTATCGCTGCGCGGGGTGCTTTGGAGCGAGATGCCCGGCGCGATGCTTCCGCAAAAGCAAGACGGTTCAGCGTGGTACTCTGCCGATGCGCTGCGTGTTCTGCGGCTATCGAGCAAGACGCATGTGGATGTGCCGATCGCCACGAGCGAACAGGGCGGCAAGATCGTGCATCTGCTGGCGAGCCATCCGACACCGCCGGCGTTTGATGGGCCGGAAGACCGCAACGGCAGGCGCAACCATGATGAGATTCGACTGTGGGCCGACTACATCACAGGAGGGGAGGCGGCGGGGTATCTCTTCGGGCCGGCTCGGGCGGTTGGTCCGGAGCCGGCGCGCAACTCATTTGAGACGACCCTGCAAGGCGGGTTTGCCCGCGGGAGAATTGCGTTTACGAAGCCACCGCAGAGGTTTGTGATTGTCGGCGATTTGAATGCCGACCCGAAAGACGGCGCGAGTGTGCCCGGAGCGATTCAGCAGCTACTCAACCATCCGCGGGTGAATTCGGCCAATCCACCGTCGAGCGAGGGCGCGAGCGAAGCGGCGCGGCTGCAGGCGGGAAACAACGCGTCGCATCGGTCCGACCCGCGGTTTGACACCGCCGACTTCGGCGACACCGGCAACGCGCCGGGTAATCTTCGGGTGGACTACGTTCTGCCGAGTGTCGGCCTCAAGCTGAAGGGAGCCGGCGTGTTCTGGCCGGGCGCTGGCGATCCGCTGCATCGTCTTGTGGAGAAGAATGCCTCAAGCGATCATCGGTTGGTTTGGATTGATGTTGAGTTAGATTAACCCGGCGCGGATTGGTATGAAAGTTCTTCACGGCATCGAAGGTTTGCACGAGCTGCCGCGTGGCGGCGCGCTTTCCATTGGAAATTATGATGGTGTACACCGCGGGCACGCGCGAATTGTGAATGAGATGCGCCGGCTGACGGCGGGTTCGGGGGCACAGGGGCACGGGCTATGCGTGGTGACGTTTGAGCCGCACCCGTTGACCATTCTCAAGCCCGCTGTCGCGCCCCCGCGGCTGACTCCTGTCGAAGTCAAACGGCGGCTGCTTGCTGCGATGGGCGTGACACATCTGGTCGAGTTGCCACCCTCGCCCGAGGTGCTCAATCTCGAAGCGCAAGCGTTCTTTGCAATCCTTCGCGATCAGGTCAGCCCGAGGCACATTGTCGAAGGCCCAAACTTCAATTTCGGCAAAGCACGCCACGGAAATGTGCAGCGCATGATCGAGTGGTCGGCTGGCACGAATATCGAAGTGCATTCTCTCGCGGCGGAGGAAGTGGCACTGCTTGATTTATCGCTGGTGGAGGTAAGCAGCACACTCGTGCGCTACCTGGTGGCCAACGGGCGCGCCCGCGATGCAGCAATCTGCCTCGGCCGGCCCTATGTCCTCCGCGGCGAGGTGGTGAAGGGCTTCCAGCGCGGCCGTACTATCGGCATCCCGACGGCGAATATGAGTGTGCCTCAGCAACTCATTCCTGAAGATGGTGTTTACGCAGCGTCATGCACGGTCAATGGCCGCCAGCATCCTGTCGCGCTGAGCATTGGGTCACTCCCTAGTTTCGAGAAGCGAGCGTTTCAGGTCGAGGCGCATCTGCTCGATTTTGAAGGCGACCTGTACGGCCAGATCATTGAAGTTGAACTGCTCGACTATCTTCGCGAGCAGCGGCGGTACGCGTCGGTCGAATCGCTCAAGGCGCAAATCGATCGCGACCTCATCAGCGTCCGCGCCCGCATTGCCGAAGATGCCACCCGGCCCATCGCGACAACTGTATTCTCTCCGGCCTCTCATTCGGCTCCTTAGATCATTCGTGTACGATCCCTCCATATGGCAAAGGACTACCCCAGGTTTATCGGAAGGCTGTGCGGCTGTAAGAATGTGCTCATCACGACGCACGTCCGCCCCGACGGCGATGCGATCGGCACTGTTGCCGCGCTGTCACTCGCACTCCGGGGCAAGGGGATTCCCAGTGCGATCGTGCTGCTTAGCTCGCTGCCTTCGAAGTATCGATTCATCCTTGCCGATGCCGGACTTTCACATCATGAAGGTAACGACGGATTGCCTGCGGGCTTCAACGTTGATGAGTTTGACGGTCTGCTTGTCGCCGACACCGGCACATGGTCGCAACTGCCCGGGATGCAGCCGGTGTTTGAGAATTGGAAAAGGCCGAAGCTTGTGCTCGACCATCACATCACGCAGGAGGAATGGGCCGATTTCAAACTGGTGAACACCCGCGCGGCAGCAGCGGCAGAAGTGGCGGCGGAGCTATTTGAAATCTGGGGCGTCGAGATCACCCGCGATATCGCAACGGCGCTGTATGTCGCGCTCGTCAGCGACACCGGCTGGTTCCAATTCAGCAACACGCGCCCGTACACCCTGCGACTCGCAGCGAAACTCATGGAAGCCGGCGTTGATACCGACCGGCTCAACATCCTGCTGAACCAGAGCGAGCGCAAACAGCGCGTCTACCTGCAGACGCGCGCCATGCATTCGCTTGAGCTACTCGATAACGACACCGTCGCTGTGATGAAAGTGAGGCGCGACGATTTTCTGGAGACGGGCGCGGGTGTGCCGGCCACTGAAAACCTCGTGAACGTCCCGCTGCAGATTGCCACGGTCGAGGCGTCGCTCTTGTTTGTTGAGTCTCCGGAAGCCGGGCCGGTGCGCGTCAGTTTGCGCAGCAAAGGCGGGGTCGATTGCGCCCGATTCGCACAGACGCTAGGCGGCGGGGGGCATGCGCGGGCGGCGGGCGTGAAGGTCGCCATGCCGCTGGATCGCGCCGTCACAACCGTGGTCGAGGCGTTTCGCGCGTTCAAAATCGCATAGATCGGGCCAGCAACTGAGGGGACGTTGGTTCATAAGCTTTTGTTTGACCAGCGTTAATGTCACTTTATAATCAAACTCTTGACTGAAACGATCGACTGACAACGATCCCACATTGCAGCCTCATTTTCTTGGCGGAAACAACTGATGGCACGTGTCGAGCTTGAAAAAGTATCCAAGGTCTATCCCGGCGGGGTGAAAGCGGTTAACTCGATCGATCTGCACATCCGCGATCAGGAGTTTATCGTCCTCGTCGGACCGTCCGGTTGCGGAAAGTCAACCACGCTGCGCATGGTCGCCGGATTAGAAGAAATCAGCGACGGCACCATCCGAATCGGCGATCGGATTGTCAACGATGTGCCTCCGAAAGACCGCGACATTGCCATGGTCTTCCAGAACTACGCGCTATATCCGCATATGACGGTCTACAAGAACATGGCGTTTGGGCTGAAGCTCCGTAAGTTTCCCAAAGCTGAGATCGATCAGCGCGTGCAGGAAGCAGCCAAGATCCTCGATATCGCGCACCTCCTCGACCGCAAACCCAAAGCCCTCTCCGGCGGGCAGCGGCAGCGGGTGGCGGTGGGGCGGGCCATCGTTCGCGAGCCGGCGGCGTTTCTTTTTGACGAGCCTCTGTCCAACCTCGATGCCAAGTTGCGCGTCACCACTCGCGCCGAGATCAAACGCCTGCACCAGCGCCTCAAAACCACCACCATCTACGTCACCCACGACCAGGAAGAAGCGATGACGCTCGGTGACCGAATCATCGTCATGAAAGACGGCGTGATTCAGCAATCCGACACCCCGCTGGTCACTTACAATCACCCGACCAACCGTTTCGTTGCCGGCTTCATCGGCATGCCTCCCATGAACTTTTTCGATGGCATGCTCAAAACCGAAGGCGGGCGGATCGTGTTTGAAGAAGGACAACTCCTCAACGCCAGGAAGGTGCAACAGCGGAGCGACGAACCGGAAGTGATGACCGGCCAGATTACCACGCCCGGAAACGGCTTCCGAGTGCCGCTCAACGGGGAACTCGCAGCGCGGCTCGGCGGGTTCATTGGAAAGCATGTTGTTCTCGGAATTCGTCCGGAACACTTCCACGTGCAGAGCCATTCGCCAAACCATGTACCCGTGCAGGTGAAGGTTGCGGTGGTCGAGCCCCTGGGCAACGACATGGACGCTTACATCGAGACTCCGCTCCACCAACACAAGATCGTCCGCGTCGAGGCCGATCCGCACCTTAAGGGCGGGGTTTCAGCTACGATGTTTATCGACTCGACTCGCGCTCATGTGTTCGAGCCGGGTGTGGTGGGCCGCAATCTCGGCCTGGAAATGGCGCCGATGAGTAACGTCGCGTAAGGATGAACAAATGGAGAGTCCACCGATACAGTCAGGCAAAGCGATGCTCTGGACCGGCCGCGTGTTGACCGTCTTGCCGGCATTGCTCCTGCTGTTCAGTGCGACGATGAAGTTCCTCATGCCACCCGGTGCCGCCGAGGGGTTTGAGCAACTGGGTTGGCCCGAGCGATACGCCGTCGCGCTTGGCATTGTCGAACTGGCCTGCACGGTGATTTATCTTGTGCCGCAGACAGCCGTTCTCGGCGCAATTCTCCTAACCGGCTACCTCGGCGGGGCTACCGCTACCCATGCACGCCTCGGTGAGGCATTCTTTATGCCGATCATCGTCGGGGTCGTGCTCTGGCTCGGCCTGTTTTTTCGCGATGCCAGGCTTCGTGCGCTCGTCCCGTTTCGACGACCAATTTAGCAACTTCCCCCGCGGGTTGTTTCCTGATTAACTTCTGAGATTGTTCATGAAGCAAGCTAAGAGCCGCCTTTTTGCGATCCTGCGAACCTGCGTGTTGGTGCCGCTGCTGAGTCCACTCATCGCGGTCGCGCAAGACAACCCCCTCGAAGCCACCACCCCAGCAACGCCCGGCGGTGCGGGCAACCCGCTTACGAGGATCGTTGTGCCGGATTACATCAAGCCCGGTGCGCGCCTCATCTATCACGCGATCAGTGGTTCGGAAGTGCGTCGCCCCAACCAGGAGCCGACAAGCTCAACCGGTGCGGGTTTCACCCGCTACGACGTCGCCGCCGTGTCGGGTGACATGGTGCTGCTCAATTCGCTGAACTATGTCACCTACGGCCTGAATGGCCAGACGGGTGTTGCCGGTGGGGCGGGCATAGTCGTGCGTTCGAGCGACCCATTTGCCAACACCGGAGGTTCGCTCTGGGTCTCGAAAGATGTGCTGGCGGCGATGCAAACCGACGCATCGATGAATGTTGCCCATGAAAAGTGGCCTATCAACGGGCGAACCTACGATGCCGTCGTCCTGACGAAGATCCAAAGAGATCAGGCCCATCGGCTGGTGTATGACAAAGACAAGGCCCTCCTGCTGGCGATGCAACTCGCCACCGGCAACCCGAGGCAATTGGGCGACCCGACTGGTTTTAACCGGGAGAACTCCTCCTCCACCCTCTTTCAGACTTATCGCGTGCTCGACCTGCCCTGGTTCAAGGCCGATGCGCCGGCGTGGGTCAAGACCGTCAAGCGGTTGAACTATCAGGGTCAGCAGAAACTGCACGGCGATGTGGGGCCGAGCGTGACGATGGCCATCAATCGGGTGGTCGAGTTTTCCGAGCGCGGTCCGAACTGGGCCATTCTAAAGGCCACCACGCAATTCCAGGGAAGCCAGCCGACCACATCGCAATCGGTCGTTGGCCCGGCAACCATTGGCGGTTACTGGATCAACCCCAAGACGCTGCGAGAAATGAAGCAAGGTGTTCTGGATGAAGACCCGACCCTCAAAAACTCGCTGACATACCAAATCCAGCAGGGGCACATGGGCCAGTTAGGGGTGTTAGTCGAAACCAACACCGACCGAAGCTACCAGATTGTCTGCGGCTACAATCTGGATGATGGAATGCTGGTTTACTCCATGTTGCAGGACAAGTCCCTCAATACCGTGATCGAGTTCACACTGGTAGGCAAGGAATAGTTCCCCGAAGACGGAGTAGTAATCGGCAAAATCTGCGTCAAAAGTCGCGCCGCTGGACAAGCCCCCCTTAAACGCTAAGATATTCTGTTCCAAACCCTGCGCGTGCAGAGTTTGCGGTCCAGTTGTGTCATACCCGGAGACCCGGGAAGATGAATCGAAGCCCCAAGACAGAGCCGGCCTACCATGCAAATGCGTAAGGCCCCCTCCATCTTCCGGCTGCACTGCGCCATGAAGGCGGGAGGCGTTTCCCGTCAGTGGTGACGGTGTTTTGGTTCATCTTAAGCGACACCTGGGCCGTCCGAGTTGTTTCGGGCGGTTTTTTGTTTTGATTGCAGGTGAACCCGCGGCGGGACGGCTCATTGCCGCCGGTGCTCGGAAACGGAATACGGACCTGATTTCGGGCCTGATTTCGGACAACTGAATAAGTTTGAAACAATTGAATAAGGTTGAACATGCCTAATCCAGAACTCATTCGCATCGTAGACGGCATTGCCCGCGACAAGAGCATCGAGAAAGACCAGATCTACACTGACATCGAGCAGGCGATCGCATCGGGGTTGCGCAAGCAGTTTGATGTTGAAGACACCAGTGAGTTTGTCGTGACCCTCGACCGCTCGACCGGCGACATCTCCGCCACCCGGTCCGGCACGCTCATGCCCCTTTCAGTTGTCGGCCGAATTGGCGCACAAACGGTCAAACAGGTGATGATTCAACTCATCCGGCAGGACGAGCGCGGAAGCATTTACGAGGAGTATAAGGATAAAGTCGGCACCATCGTCACGGGCACCATCGCTCGTTTTGAAGGCCCGACCATGATCGTCAGCCTCGGCCGGGTGGAAGGCATCATGCCCCGGTCGGAACAGATTCCCGGCGAGATGCATAACCCCGGCGAACGCATTCAGGCACTCATTCTGGAGGTGCGCGATACGCCCTCGGCGGTGAAGATCATTCTGAGCCGCAGCCACCCGGAATTGATTCGCCGGCTGTTCGAGCGGGAAGTGCCGGAAGTTGGCGAGCGCACGATCGAGATCAAGGCTCTTGCCCGCGAAGCCGGCCATCGCACCAAGATCGCGGTCAGCTCAATCGACAGCAAGGTCGATGCGGTCGGCGCCTGTGTCGGCGTGCGCGGCAGCCGGATCAAGAACATCGTCGAAGAGCTTGGCGGCGAGAAGATTGACATCGTGCGCTGGAATGAATCGTCACAGATCTTCATCACCAATGCCCTCAAGCCCGCAGAAGTGGCGGAAGTGTCGCTGTGTTTTGAACTGTCGCGCGCAACAGTGGTTGTCAATGAAGATCAATTGTCGCTGGCGATCGGCAAAAAGGGGCAAAATGTCCGACTCGCCGCCCGGCTGACGAGTTGGGATGTCGATATTCTCACGCCCGTCGAGTTTAAGGCGACAGTCGATCGTCTGGATCGCACACTGAAAGAGATTCAAGGCGTCACGCAGGAGCAGGTGGACAAGATTATCGCGCTCGGCCTGATCGATGTGCGTGATGTGGAAGAAGTAGGCATTCAGCCGTTGATCGAGGAGATCGGGCTTGAAGAAGCGGTTGCCCAGCAGGTGCTGGAGCGATGCAGTGCCGAGGGCAAGCTGGTTGAAAAAGAGCAGGAAGCCAAGAAGGCAACCGACGCCGCCGCACGGGCTGCTCGAATCAGCGGATCGGCCAGCGGGCTGGGGTTGCTCGGTGGATTCGCCGCGTCGGCGAAATCCGACGAGCCGACGGCCACTGATGAAGCGACGGACGCGTCCGATGCGTCGAGCCGCCTGCCTGGCGCGCTCGAGTCGGCGGAAGGCAGTTCGCCGGAAGTGACGACTCATTCGGCAACGATGCTCGCAGAGAGTGATGAGTTGAGTCCGGAAGAACGCGCCATTCGGGGCGTGGAAGTCGCTCCGGTGGAAAACAATATCGAAGAAGACTCCGCTGCCGACCAGATCGCGCAGGCAAAAGAGCAAGGATAGTTGACCCGCCCGCGCATGCCGCAAAGTGGTTGCTGGTGGCGTGATGGGTTCGACGAGATCATTGGAGGTTGTTTTGGCAAAGGCCGCAAAAGGGATCCGGATTAGTGCGCTGGCAAAAGACCTGAACGTCGATAACAAAGCGATCCTGGAGAAGCTGCGCGCCGAGGGGATGGGTGATGTTGCGCCCAATCACATGAGCACGGTGTCGATCGGCCTTGCTGAAACGATCAAGGAGTGGTTTCACGTCAGCGGCGGGGGCACCGCGGTTGAGACCGCTGCGCCGGTGGATCTTGTCGCGGCCAAGCCCAAGGTGACGCGCAAGCGTGCACCGAAGAAAGCCACTGCCAAGAAGGCGAGCGCCGCCGAGTCTGACTCAGCTGAGGGCAACGTCGCCGTTGCCGAGATGGAGCCGGAGACGGATTCCGCACTCGAAACGACGGTGGTCGTCGCCTTGCCGCCAGAAGTGGAATCGCCTATCGCCGAGCAGAAGTCGGGTGTCGCCAGCCCGACGGTTGCGACGGTCGTCGCGCCAGTGCACGTTGACGAGCCGGTGGCCGAAGCACCCGTCATTGTGCCGGACGAGCCGGCGTCGCCGAAACGCCCGGCTGCTGTTGAGGAACCGCCCGCCACGGCGAGCGAAGTGACCCCACCGCCGGTGGCACCCTCAGTGCCGCAGCCGCCCGCGACGCAACCTGCGCCGGTCGCGCCGGTTGCACCCCCGCACAAGCCGCACGGCGGTCCTCCCCAGGTTCGGCCGACGGTGACGCTTGCCAACCGAGATGGTGCGTCGGGTGCAGCGGCGCCGCGTCCGGTCGTTCGCGCGCCACAGTTAAGCACGCTCAAACCTGCGCAGATTGTCGGCCCGAAGCTCATTCGAGTGGAAAAGCCCGAGGCGGTGGCCGCCCCGCGCCCGCGCCGACCGGTCGGTCAGAACGAACCCCCACCGACGTTTTCCACAGCGCGCCCCAAGACCGGAGGCGGCGTGCGCAAGTCGGAGGAGGAAGAAGAAGCAGAAAAGAAGGCCACAGCCAACAAAAAGGCGGCATCGCTTTCGGCCCGCCGGCGCGGCGTCGATGGCCGCCGCGGGGAAGCCAACGAGAAACTCAAGGAGTTCACCGACGCCGATCGCTACGAGCGCGAAGAAAAGCTCCGCGCCGCCACGGCAAGCCGGGCCAATGTCAACAGCCATCTGACCAAAACACAGGCCCGCGGGACGCACGCATTTGCCAAGACGACCGTTGAAAAGGGCGAGCCGATCACGATCGAGGAGCCGATTTCAGTCAAGTCGCTGTCCGCGGCGCTGGGTGTGAAGAGCAACGATCTCATGGGCAAGCTCATGAAGCAGGGGATCTTTGCCACGGTCAATCAATCGATCGATGTCGATGTGGCTAAAGGACTTGCGCAGGCATACGGGCTTGAGTTGCAGATCGCGCGAAAGGAGACGCTGGAAGAGCAGTTGATCAAAGAGTTTGACAGCCGCGAACAGGACGCAACCAAGCTCAAGCCCCGCCCGCCGGTGGTTACCATCCTTGGCCACGTCGATCACGGCAAGACGAGCCTGCTGGACAAGATTCGTTCGGCCAATGTCGCAAGCGGCGAGGCCGGCGGTATCACACAGCACACAGCGGCTTGGATGGTTTCGGTTGGCGAAGGTGAAAAGACCCGGCAGGTTACATTCATCGATACGCCCGGCCACCAGGCCTTCACCGCCATGCGCGCCCGCGGCGCGGATATGACAGACGTTGTGGTGCTTGTTGTCGGCGCGGTCGAAGGCGTGATGCCTCAGACCATCGAGAGCATGAACCACGCCCGCGCCGCCGAGAAGCCGATTATTGTCGCGCTGAGTAAGTCCGACCGGACGGAAGCCAACCCCGACATGGTGCTCGGCCAGCTAGCGCAGAATGAATTGAACCCAGTCGAGTGGGGCGGACAGACCGAAGTGATTCGCACGAGCGCCCTCACGGGCAAGGGCATTCCCGAGTTGATCGAAATTCTTGACCTGCAGAGTGAACTGCTCGAGTTGAAGTATGACCCCACCGCCCCCGCCCGAGGTTCGGTGATTGAGGCGCGGATCGATCCCGGCTTGGGCCCGGTTGCCACGGTCCTTGTGCAGGATGGAACGCTCAAAGTGGGCGATGTTGTCCTGGCGGGGAGCGGGTATGGCCGCATTCGATCGATCTTGAATGATCGTGGCGCGGCCCAGTCAGAGGCCACTGCGGGCATGCCCGTAGTGCTCAGCGGGCTGAACGCGGTTCCGGGCGCGGGGGACCAGTTCTTTGTGGTAGATGACCTCGACCGCGCCCGCGCCATCGCCGCCGAGCGGCAGTCGAGCAACCGCCAGGAACAACTGGCTGTGCAGAATCGCGCCACCTCCAACAATCTGCTGGAGCAGATCGCCGCGACCGATGTGAAGACCATCAATCTAATCATCAAGGCCGACGTCCAAGGCTCGATCGAAACGCTCGTGGCAACCGTCGGCGGGCAGAACACGTCGGAAGTGAAAGTGAAGGTGATTCACTCCGGCGTTGGTGCCATCAATGAATCCGACGTGCAACTGGCCATGGCCACCAAGACCAAGCCGACCGACAACCGGGTGAGCATCATCGGGTTTCATGTCGTGCCTGATGAATCGGCCCGGGTGCTGGCCGAGCAGAATCACGTCGAGATCAAGCTGTATCGCGTGATCTACGAAATCTTCGACGACCTGAAGAAGGCGTTGTCGGGCATGCTGACCAAGGAAGTGCGAGAGAAGCTGCACGGCCATGCCGACATCCGGCAGGTGTTCAAGAGCAGCAAGCTTGGCAGCATCGCCGGCTGCATGGTGACCGACGGCCATGTTCTGCGGGGCAGCAAGGTGCGGCTCATTCGCGATGGCAAGGTGATTCATGAAGACATCGCGATCGATTCGCTCAAACGAGTGAAGGAAGATGCCAAAGAAGTGAAGCAGGGCTTCGAGTGCGGTATCAAGCTTGCCGGCTACGATGACGTGAAACAAGGCGACCGGCTGGAGTTTTACGTTCGTGAGGAGTTTGAACGAACATTGTAAAGAACGGGCTTGTGCTCGGGGGCAATTGGCGATTGAAGTCGCCTTATACTTGCCCGTCGCCCCTTCCCCCATGGTGCTATGACCGTAGGTATTCTCCAAATTGAGATCACCATCGCCGAGGCCGACAGCCTGAAAGACAAGCGGCGGGTGGTGTTGAGTCTGAAGGACCGAATTCGAAACAGCCACAATGTATCGGTAGCCGAAGTAGGTGCCCTTGACGAGCACCGACGGAGCATCATCGGTGTGGCAATGGTGAGCAATGACAAGAAGTATGTCGAAGGCGGCCTGAGCAAGATCGTGGATATGGTAAAGGCCGTCCCGTCAGCGAGCCTGGCGGATTTTCAGATCGAGTTTCTATGAGGGTGTAGAGACAACGAGGCAGAGTAACTGAGAGCATGAGTGTAACGTCAACTTTTTCTCTCCGTTAGTTGGTCTTTTCGTTTCTCAAGTAGCGAGATGTCCCGCAGAACCGAACGTGTTGCCAGCACCATCCAGCAGGAACTGGCAATCATTATTCTTCGTGAGTTGAACGATCCCCGTATCACCGGGATGCCGAGCATCACGCGCGTGAAGGTGGCCGACGATCTTTCGATCGCCGATGTGTATCTCACCATCATGGGAACGCCCGGCGCACAGAATGCGGCCCTGAACGCCATCAAACACTCGGCGGGGCTGATGCGGGTTCGACTGACCGAACAAATGCGGCTCCGGCAGGCACCCTTTCTCCGGTTTCACATTGACGAGAAATTGAAAAAAGAGATTGAAATGCAGGAGTTGCTGGCGAAAGTCGCCGCAGAAAATGCCGAAATCGACCGCCTGCGCGCTGAGCAGGGGGTATCCAGCGGGGAAGGCGCAGCGGGCGAGGTCGAGTCGCCCTCCGGTGCCCCCGCGGCCAGCGAACCAGCCCCCGCCGGCTCAACCAGTCACGACTTGACGAGAAAAGAGTAAATGAAGAACGCCACCAAACACGCCGACGCGCTCAAGAGCTATTTCAAGAAACTCGTGAAGCAACACGAGGTGCCCGAGTTGACGCCGATGGAACCCCTTCGCGCGCTGGTGATGGGCTGCCTGAGCTTTGATACCTCCGACGCGCGCACGGAAGAGGCAATCAAGGTGATCGAAACCGAGTTTGTCGATCTCAATGAGCTGCGCGTTGCGACCGAGCTCGAAGTGCTTGAGATGATCGGCTCGCGCATGCCGGATCTCGAGTCGCGCGTAAGCATGTTCATCACCTCGCTCAACGCCATTTTTGCGCGAGAGCATTCGCTCGGGCTGGAACGCGTTCGCGCGCTGCCCAAGCGAGAGATTCGCCAGTTCTTCCGCGAGCTTCCCGGCATGAATCCGTTTGTGGATGCCTACATCATGCTCTATGGGTTTGACACGCACGCCTTTCCAGTCGATTCCGGCACGCTGCAAACCCTCATCGCGGAAGATCTGCTGGAAGAACAGACCACGATCGACGAAGCTCAGAAGTTTGTCGAGCATCATCTCAAAGACGATGAGTGCTACAAGCTCTACTGGTGCATGCGGCATGCAAAGAAACGAAAGTAGCCCCGCGGCGGGTGTGCGACGAGCGCCAGTGCTCCGCTGCCGAAGTTGCGATCCGTTTTCAACCGTTAGCAATTTGCCTCATGAACCGTTTGCCTGAAACCTCTCTCCGAATCGGATTGCCATCGGGAAGCCTGCAGGGTGCGACCGTCGATTTGTTCGGCAAGGCGGGGTACCGCATCCGCACGCCAGAACGAAGCGTTTTTCCACAGTTCGACGATCCGCAGATTGCCGCGGTGCTTTTTCGGGCACAGGAAATCAGTCGATATGTCGTCGACGACATCATCGATTGCGGGCTGACCGGCTACGACTGGATCGTGGAGAACGGCAGCGAAGGCGACATAGTCGAAATCTGCGAGTTGGAATACTCGCGCGCCAGCAGTAACCCGGCGCAGTGGGTGCTTGCAGTGCCCGATGAAAGCCCCGTTCGCACTCCGGAAGATCTCGCCGGGAAAATCATCGCAACGGAACTGGTGGGCACGACGCGCAAGTACTTTGCTGATAAGAAGATACCCATTACCGTCGAGTTTAGTTGGGGCACAACCGAGATCAAGGCCCGCCTGCTGGATGGGATTGTTGATATCACCGAGACCGGTTCGAGCATTCGCGCCAACAATTTGCGCATCATCGATACGATCTTGAAGAGCACAACGCGGTTTATCGCGTCGCGGTCGGCGTGGAAGGTGCCGTGGAAGCGCGAAAAAATGGAGAACATCGCGATGCTTCTCCGTGGGGCGATCGAGGCGCGCGCCAAGATCGGGCTGAAGATGAACTGTCCCGAGAAGATGCTCGCTGCGGTCGTGGCGATGTTGCCCGCCGAGAAAAGCCCGACAGTGAGCCGGTTGAGCGATTCGGATTGGGTCGCGGTCGAGGTGATTCTGGAAGAAAAACAGGAGCGAGAGCTTATCCCCATGCTCAAACGCGCTGGTGCGACGGGAATCATTACCTATCCGCTTAACAAGGTCATTCCATAACGGTTTTGCATCACTAGGATATCAGGTGATGCGGTCTCATTCCTGCAATCTGTTACTGGCGATTTTACTCGGCATCGCGGGCTGTGCTTCACCGGGGTCGCGGCAAGTCGCCAGCACCGAACCCGCCCCCATGCCTGCGGAGTGGCCGATCGACCCGAAGGCCGAGATGACGCTCGATCAGATCGCCTCGCAGACTAACGGCGTGGCGACGGTCAATTCCGCAACGACGCCGGCTTCCACGCAGCCGTCGCTGGATGCGCTGGAGTATTATGCCCGCGGTCGTGCGTCGCTTGCCAACCGGGAACCCCCGTATGCCGCCGTCGCTCTGCTGGAGAAGGCGGCGCAGCTCGATCCCGACTCGGCCGCAGTCCAATACCAGCTTGCCCAGGCCTACCTTGCAGCGTCTCTTGCCGACAAGGCACTGCGCGCCTATCAGGCTGCGACCGCGCTTCAGCCCGATTGGATCGATGCCCAGCACGAAAAGGCGCGGCTGCAACTGCGCTATTCTCAGTCGGACGCACTGGCCACGCTCATCACAGCCACCCGGACGCGCGAATATGCCAGCAATGATGGCGATGCGGCCGCGGTCGATCTTGACCTTGCGCAGCTCCTTCGACAACTAGGCTACGACCGCGCCGCGATCGAGCAATATGAAAAACTCCTGTGGCGGCTTTCGCGCCGGTCGCTGTCGGTGCGCGGGCACCCGCAGGTGGCGGCGTTGGCGCGCCGGCCTGAGCCGGTTCAGCTTGAGCTTGCCCGGCTGTATGAAAAGCGGGGCCGACTCGCCGCGGCGATCTCGGTTTATGACAAGATCGCCCAAACCGCGCCCGACGCATTTGCCCCGCAGGCGCAACTCGTTCGGCTGCAGCTTGCTGCGGGCCAACCGCAGGTGGCCCGCGCGCAGGCGGGGGAGTTGGTCAGGCGGTTCCGAGCCAGCGAAGCCTCGATTGCGCTCTTTCGGGAAGCGTTCAAGTTTAACAATCCTGCGGGAGACGCGTTGGCACTGGCCGAGCTGCAGCGGCTGCACGCCGCCGACCCCACTGATGTGAATGTCACGCGTGCACTGGTTGAGCTGCTGGCGGCGCAGGGGCTGGATCGCGACGCCGAAGCGCTGATTGCCGGTGCCGCTGTCGCCGGCCGGCCCAATGTTGATCTGCTGCGCCGGCTGGTGCGCATCGGGCTTGCGAAGGGCGATTCCACCGCAGCGGCCCGCGCGCTCATTGCAGCGACCGCCGCCGCGCCGGATGTTTCGGTGGAGTTGGCAGCACTCTGGTCGCCGATGGTGCAATCCTGGCGGCCGTCGCCGGTTACGCCCGATATGCTGGCGAAGCTTTCGTTGCCCGAATCGCTCGACACGGCGCGCCAATACTGGCTGGCACGAGTCGCGTCGGAGACGGGGCGCACATCCGTGATGCGTTCGTCACTATCGAAGGCACTGGCGGCACGACCTGTTTTTGTCCCCGCGTGGATCCTTCGCGCGGAACAGATCTGGCAGGATGATGCTGCCGCTGAGACAAGGCAGTCTGAATCAGCCCAGCTAGCCGCCGACGCACGCTCCGTCGGCGAAGAAAAATTGGCGCTGATGATCGAAGCGATCGCCGCAGCCCGGTCGCAGCCTTCTCCCGAAGAATTGCCTGTTTTCGAGCGCGCTTTTCAGTCGCCCGGCGATGAACCTCCGCCGGAGTTTCAGCTTGCGCACGGCGTATCGCTTTTGCGCGCCAATCAGGCACAGCAGTTTGAACGCGCGATGTGGAAAGTGATCAGCGACTATCCGACACTCGATCAGCCATATCTGTTGTTGATCGCATATCACACCCGCAGCAATGCCGCTGGCCCGGCTTTGAAAGTGGTTTCGACATGGTTGGCCAATGATCCGGGCGCGATCGGTGCCCGGCTGGAGCAAGCCGATGCACTCATCGCCGCGCGTCAGCAGCCGGCAGGGGAGGCGCTGCTGCTGGAATTGCTGGACGAGTCGGGCTTCGACCCTGCGGTGCTTGCCCGCTTGCAACTGTTTTACGCACGCGCCGACCGCATGCCGCAGTTTTTTGAGGAGTTGCAGCGGCGAATGCAAAAAGAGCCTCAGAATGGGAGCTTGATTGAGGCCATTGTCGGCACGCGAATCAGCCAGGGGCAAACCCCCGCCGCCATCCGCGACCTCGAGTCCGCCGCCGCCGCTGCCGGAGATCAGCCAAACCTGCTCTACTTCATCGCTGGCATCTTTCATCAGCTTGGCGAGAAGACGCGCACTGAAGCACTCATGGAGCGTGCACTGCAGATTGATCCAGGTCACATTTCATCCAACAACGATCTGGCCTATTTCTACAGCGAAGCCGGTGTGCAACTCACCCGCGCCGAGGCGATGGCCCGGCGCGCCGTTGCCGCCGAGCCAGAGAACTCCGCTTACCTCGACACGCTGGGCTGGGTGTTGTACAAGCAAAGCCGATTTGCGGAGGCGATCGTCCAACTTCGGCAGGCGGTGGCGAATGCGTCGCCGATCGATCCTGTGCTCATCGATCATCTCGGCGATGCCGAATATCGCCTTGGCGATGTCGAATCGGCCACGAAGCAGTGGCGAGCGGCGCAGGAACTGCTATCGACAATGCGCACCAGCCGCGAGGAGCATGTGCGATTGCGAGTCGAGCTGCAGAACAAGCTTCGCCAGCGCGCAGAAGGTCAGGCAGTCGAGGTGGCACCCGTGACGAGCGTGGATGAGAAGTAAGGAGATTGTTGAGGACCGAAATGTGCGGCTGTTTGTTTTAACCTTTGATTGAAATTTGGATCGATTTGATCATCAGCCACCTGCGGGCACTTGACGAGTAACAACGATGGCCGGACATAGTCACTGGGCGAAAATCAAGAGAGCAAAGGGCGCGAATGATGCCAAGCGCGGCAAGGTGTGGAGCAAGATCGCGCGCAAGATCATCATCGCTGCAAAAAATGGGGGCGATCCGCGCGATAATCTCAATCTGCGCTACACGATCGACGAAGCCAAAGCCGCCAACATGCCTCGCGATACCATCGAAAAAGCCATCAAGAAGGGCACCGGTGAACTCGGTGGCGAGAACTACGAGTCGGCCACCTATGAAGCCTATGCGCCGGGTGGCGTTGCGATCATGATCGAGGCACTCACCAACAACCGCAGCCGGACCGCCCCCGATCTGCGAGCCGTGCTCGAACGCGCCGGGGGCAATCTGGCGCAGAGCGGGGCGGTGGCGTTTCAGTTTACCAAGTGTGGCATTATCACCATCAAGTCTGACACAATCGATGAAGAATCGCTGATGGAGAAGGCGCTGGAGTTCGGCGCAGACGACGTGAGAAACGAAGGCGAGGTGTATGAGGTGATTACATCGCCCGTCGCGTTTCAGAATGTGAAGGAAGCACTTGTGGGTGCGCAGGTCGCGGTGGAGGCCGGAGAAGTGACGTACCTACCGAACAACACCGTCACCCTCGACGCCGATCGGTCGGCGGCGCTACTGAAGCTCATTGATACGCTTGAAGATAACGACGATGTCCAGAATGTCAGCCATAATGCCGAGCTTGCCGATGCGGCGGAGCAGTAAAACTGCGGTCACGCGGTTGCCGTAGTCTCCCGTAGTCTCATTGCTTTGCCTCGATTCGCTCCAGCTCCGCTGTGGGGAGGCGCTTTGGCTCGTTTTTGTCGAGCTTGTCGTTCAATTCAAGAATCGTGCGGTACTGCTCTCGCGCCTTTTCGGGGTGGTTAAACTGCTCGTAGGTTTCGGCCAGCCGCATGCGCGACTGCAGGTTTTTCGGGTCAAGCGCGACCGCGGTCTCCAGGTCATTTAGAATCTGCCGCGGCTGCTGCTTGTCGGGTGGCTGGGTCAATTGAAACGCGGCGCGGGTGAGGCGGTAGCCGGGGTCCTTGGGGTTGGCGGCCACAGCCTGGCTGAGCCAGAGTTCAGTCTCGGCGGGGTCGCGATTTTCAATGATTAACGCCCGGCCAGCGCGGTAGGCATAGTCGGCATTGCGCACCGGGGAGTTATTGAACGCATATTTGAAAGACGTCGCCGCTTCGCGCGGTTTTGATCGAATGAGTTGATCATCACCGCGCTGCGCCCGGTTTTCGGCATCGGCCAGCGGCATGGCAAACGCAACCGCGGCTACCATCCACGCACACAGCACCGCCCCCGCGGCGGCAATGCTGGTTCGGTTCCACTTCTTCTGCCCAGCCACGCTTTCGCCGCGAACGCCAATCAGTCCGCCGCAATAGAGTGCAAACAGCATCATTGGTCCCGGCTCAAACAGCGCGAAGTCGATCAGATTGTGAACCAAGAACGCCGCCACTCCCGCAATCATCCCCAGCAACAGCAGCGGGGCGGGCCGGTCATCCAGGTGCACGACCTTCGCCGAAAGTACCGTCGCGACAGTCATCGTGATTACCAGAATGCCCAGCACGAGCAGCCGGCGCATCAGTTCCATCGCGACATAGCCCGCATCTGCGGCGAAGTCGATGCCCGTCAGCGCGCTCAACAGCGTTGCGAGCATTGCCACCGACAGCAGCAGTCCGAAGCCAACCCGCTGTGCCTGGCCAGGTGCCGGCGGGGCGGTCGGCCGAGTGATTTCCCACGCCAGCCGGATGATAAAACCGATGAGAAGCATCCCGCCAACGATGCCAAGCTCGACAAATCCGCGGACGAAGAGGTTATGAGGGTCCTTGATCTCCTCCGCCGCCTCGGGCAGACGGTGGGCGAGATAGCTATAGCCGAAGTTGCCATAGCCGACGCCGAACAACGCGTGTTCCTTGAACACCGCGAAGCTCCCAAGCCAGTATTTCCAGCGGAACGTGAGTGAGTCGTGGAAAAGCGTGCCGTGATAAAGGCCATGACCAATCAGCGCCGCGACAATGACAATCGCGATTGCGGCCCCTGCGGCGAAGGCCATGTTACGGTGGCGCGCGAGTATTGCCCCCAATCGCCAACCGACAACGAAAACTCCCGCCGCAACAACCGGCGTGATGAGGGCGGCGCGGGCACCGGTGTAATACAAGACATAGGTCGAACCAAGCACGATGAGGCACAGGATAGCGGGCCAGACAGGCTCATCGCGGAGGCGAATCCGCTGGAGTGCGATTGCGGCGACGATCGTGCCCAGGAAGACGATCATCGTGGCGTTGGTGTTGGGCGAGGTGTATGGCCCGAGCATTTCGCCCGCGGCCACGCGCTGAGAGAATTGTTTCCAGGTGAAGCTGTCCTCCGTCCAGCCTCGGTCAGCCAGGATTTTGCCCTTATTCTTCTCGAGTTGTTTCTGCAGGTCGGGCAGTTCGACGGTTCGGTAAAAGACACCCTGCACGGTAATAACCGCAAGAACCCCCGCGGCCGTTGCGGCGAGAATGCGCAGCCGCAGCCAGGACCGCACCAGTTGTGACCCAGCCCAGCAAAGCGCCGCCGCGGCCATGACATGAAAGCCGCCGATCGCCGCCACGAACGGGTCGGCCGCCCAGAGAGTGCTGATGAACGCCAGAACAGCGAACCCAAAGATACACGCATGCCCCGCCGAGAAGCGCAGGATGTAGGTGCGGTCTAACCCGCGCCGAAGCAGCACCAGCACCGCAGGCAGCATGGCCAGCAGGTCGAGCCAGATGGTGGTATCGGGAAAGCCGTTATGAGGTGTGGCGTCGCCCCCGGGAACGGCATCGAACGGGTTGCGGATGAAATCGCTGGTGATTGCGCGTGCAATAGTAACCGCCAGCGCGATCACAAATGCGCCGCTGGTCAGGGTCGGGAGCCAGCGCGACCAGTCGTAGTACTCGATGCGTACATTATCAGTTGCCGGTTTGCTCATCATCTCGCCATGCCTGCGGTAGTGGGTGCTGCTCGAGTAACGCCACGAGGCCCAATACCAGTATCGTCTGACAGAAGATCAGTACTGCGGCCAAAGTGCTTCGCACCTGTGTGAGGACGATCGCAGATGCGCTCGTTGCGGCGGTGACCAGGTAAATGCAGAGCACTGCGGTTCGCCGACTCATGCCCCGGGCGCACAGCCGATGGCTGAAATGGTTCGTGTCGCCTTTGAATGGCGAATGTCCACGGCTGAGGCGGATCACCGTTACCACCAGGAAATCATAAAGCGGCACTGCCAGGACGATCAGCGGCGCGAAAATGGCATACCACCCGGCGGCGAGGTCTTCGCCCTTGGGGAGAAACGTCGTACGCACAGTCAGCACGCCGAGGATAAAGCCGAGTACCAGCGAACCGGAATCGCCCATGAATATCTTTGCCGGCGGGAAGTTCCAGTACAGAAACCCCAGCACCGCGCCCAGCAGCAGCGCGAGCGTCGCGGCGACAAACCACTGCTCAATGAGAACCGCGGTGATGAAAAACGCCGTCGTACACACCGCTGCCACGCCGGCGCTCAGGCCGTCCATGTTATCGAGGAAATTAAAGGCGTTGGTGATGGTGCCGATCCAGAGCACGGTCACGATGATCGAAGGCAGCTTGCCCGCGCCAAGATTATCGAGGAACGTGACGGCCCGCACATCGAAAATGGCAACAAACCCCGCGGTGACGGCGAGTTGGATGAATAGCTTGATGTACGGCCCGAGGGCGCGCTTGTCGTCGATGAGGCCGAGGATGTGGAGGATGAATGCGGCAGCGAGCAGGCCAAGTGCGAGTGGGATCTGCTGCGTTGCCCCATGAACCAATGCCATGGTCAGCTCGCCTTCCGGAGTGAAGCGGCCAAGGATGGGGTCGGCGGCGTTCCAGAGAATGCCTCCGAGCAGTGGAATGGCAAATGCCCCAAACATCGCCACCCCCCCGCCGAGGGGTTTGGGGTTGTGATGAATTTTGCGGTGCCCGGGCTTATCAACAAAGCCGATCCGTGGGGCGAGTTTGATCATCGCGTAGGTCAACGCGAACGACAGTGCAAAGCTCGCGGCAAGGAGGAGAAAGATCGGGAGAAGCACGCTCGGTAGTTTAGCGATTGTTCCCTCTCCCGGTATCCCGGGAAAGGGAGATAGAAGATCACGGCCATGTTTCCGCGGCGGGGTTGTATTTCAGGAGGTCGTACAGTTCCTGGCGCGTCTGCATGCGATCCAGCCAAGCCTGTTGCGTGCCGGCTTGCTTGACATCGCGCAGGCACGCCTCGGCCTGCTTCATCATCACACGCAGGGCTGTTTGCGGGTAAATCACCATCCGGTAGCCCATTGCAGCCAGGTCGCTCAGCGGCAGAAGCTGGCTCTTGCCGAACTCGGTCATGTTGGCCATGAGCACGGCGGAGTTATCAGGGGCAAGAGGCAAGTGAGCGGTCGCTATCTTCTGTTTCAAGGTCGCAGAAAACGCGGCGAATTCTTCGGCGCGTTCAAGCGCTTCGGGGAAGATCGCATCGGCACCGGCCGCGAGGTAGCGAGCGGCGCGTGCGACGGCGGCGTCGAAGCCTTCGACGGCTCGCGCATCCGTTCGGGCGATGATGAGAAAGTCCTTGTCGGTTCGGGCGGCGACCGCGGCTCTGATTCGGGCGACCATTTCGTCGCATGCAATCACGTCCTTGCCGGCCAGATGCCCGCAGCGCTTGGGGAATTCCTGGTCTTCGATGTGAAGTCCTGCAAGTCCTGCTCGCTCATAGAGTTGCACGGTCCTCGCCGCGTTGGCAGGCCCCCCGAATCCCGTATCGGCGTCGCAGACGACCGGCACGTCCACCGCTGCCGCAATGTAGCCGGCGAGCTTGACGAATTCATCGAGGCCGATCAGGCCGATATCCGGCACGCCGCAGGTGGCGTTGGTCAGCCCAGCCCCGCTGACATACACTGCGGGAAAGCCGACCGTTTCGATCAGACGCGCGGTGAGCGCGTTAAACGCACCCGGCATCGGTACACATCCGGCGGCGAGGAGTTGGCGGAGTTGGCAGCCACGCGTCATTGCTACGCCCGCCCGCTCCGAGTGTTCTTCCGCCTTGCGCTGCGAATCGGTTCCACCGAAGCGATATGCAAGACCGAGCAAATCTCTGAATCTTCGGGAATTCCTTTCATGTCCGGTCGGAGTCCGACATAAATGCGGGCTTTGGTGACAAACGCCTGCTCGGGATGGCGAACGTCATACCGATCACCACTCGACATCACGATTCGAAACGGCGTGAACGGCCGCTCATCCAATAGTCGCTTGATTTCGCCAGCGGTCATCATGGCCTGATTCTACCAACCTTTCAGTTCACAACTCAATCAACCCAAACACCGCAGAAAGATCCGTCTGCCCATCGAGCTTCCACACCCAGTCGGCTAGTTGGCTCGCGCGATCTTTGCCCACGATCGGGTCGGTCAGTGTGTGATATTTCAGCAGCAGTTGATCGTCGGTCAGCCGGTTCTTTGCGTGGCCGGGAGCGTGGTCGAGGCGCATCGTACTTGTCCGGCCATCTTTCAGCGTGATATGGACGATATTGCCGACGGCTCCGGGATACATGTCAGAAAGTTCTTTATGTCGCTGCACTTTCACCTTGGCAACGAGTGCGAGAAGCTTCTCATCTTTGAAACGGGCTGGTTCAAACTGCCGGTCAGTCAATTCCCCATCCGCCAGCGCCGCAGCGACCATGTAGGGCAGGCTGTGGTCGGCGGTTTCGCGGGAATCGGGGCGCCATTTTTCCGGCTCGCTGCCAATGATATCCACCGCGGCGTCGTGGCTTTCGATGAGGACCGACGAAACTTCGCCGCCGTCGGTGATTCCGAGTGATTTCTTCAACTCCAGCGCAATATACACCGCCGACTGCGCGTGGTACTCCGCTGGATAATACTTAATGCAGCTTTGGCGGATCATGAAATCGTCTGCGTTTGGCTGTGGTGCCGGCTTTCCTGCGAAAGGAAAGGGCACAAGCATCGGCTGTCCAGCCACGAGCTTCTCAAAGCCCTTTTCACCTTCAAAAATCGGTGCCGGACCGGTGATTCCGGCGCGGGCGAGCATCGCCGCGTAAACCCCTTGCCGGGCAGCATTTGCGAATGCGCACCCTTTCCAGTGTGACAGTTCACCCACACGGCTCTGTCTCAGGGCGGCCGAAGCCACCCCGCCGATGTTGACAGCATGGCGCAGTTTCTCGGCGTCTAGCCCGAAAATCTTGGCGCAACCGAGTGCCGTGGAAAACGCGCCATAAGTCACATGATCCCACCCCCGTGCGCGAATGCTGACTGCGTCGCAGAAACGGCACTGAACTTCGTAAGCCAGCACAATCGCTTCGATCAACTGTTGGCCGGTGGCGCCGATGCTCTCTCCCGCGGCCAACACCGCGCAGATGTTGTCGCTCGGGTGTGCCGGCTCCTTACTCAGGTAGGTATCGTTGTAATCGAAGTAGCGCACATGGTAGCAGTTGGCAAACGCCGCCCAGTCCGGCGGGGCCTTGTGCTTTGTGCCCAGCACAGTTGCCCCATTGCCGGCTGAAAACTCGCAGGCAAGTTTTCGGGCCGCGGCGACAGGTTCTTCATGGTACGCGCCAAGCGCGGTGCCAAAGCTGTCGATCACGACGCGCTTGGCTTCATGCACAACCTCCTTCGGCAGCTTGTTAAATGAAAGGTGTGAAGCGTATGCGGCGAGACGATGAGCGAGCGTCGTGGACATGGTTCTCCGTATCATTGAATAATCGAATTGAGAAATTTACCCGCAAAGGGGCCATCGATCCAACAGGCCGATACGCTGATTCGGCAGGCAGGATCGTAGTTGCTGTCGTATCATCAGCGCCGCCAAGAGTGCCAGCGGTCTTTTTTTGAGGAGCTGACGTGCCATTTGTAAATGTAAGGATCACCAAAGATGGGGTAACCCGTGAGCAGAAGGCGACGATCGTCCGGGAGATCACGGAGACGCTCCAGCGTGTGCTTCACAAGCGCCCAGAGCACACGCATATCGTGATCGATGAAGTGGAACTTGACAATTGGGGTTATGCCGGACAGTTGACATCCGAGTTGCGCAAGACGGAATGACGGCCAGGTGCTAATGGGCGAGGGAAACAAACCGCCGGGCGGGAACGAGTCCTGCCCGGCGGCGTCTGTCCTCCTTACCCCTACCCTCAAGTTCGAGCGAGCTTGAAGGGGTATCGGGGAGACCAACTCTGTATCGATACAACCGTGCGCACTACATCGCGGCTGGAATGACGAGATGGCTGAACGCTCGCACGAGCCTGTCGCCCGATTGCACCCCATAGCAGTGCTTCAGGCCCTTCTTGATGACAAAAGTATCTTTGCCGGTGCCACCGACGAGCGTGTCTTTGTCCTTATCGGTTCCCGCAATGAGCAGGTCGTTGCCGCCACCACCGTCGAGGAGGTCTCGGCCTCGTCCGCCGATGAGCGTGTCATTTCCATCGCCGCCGAAGAGTTTGTCGTTGCCCTTGTGGCCGAAAAGCAGGTCATTTCCCGCGCCGCCGTGCAGCGTGTCGTGTCCCCGTGAGCCGTGGATGACATCGTTGCCAGCGTCTCCAAATGCCTCGGCCCGGATGTGTACCGGCAGATTCCAAAGGCAGATGCGATCGTTGCCCGCGCCGCCGCGGACAATGAGTGACTGGATCTTGTCAAACGCGCCAGCCTTGGTGCCGTCGATGTAGACGATCAACCGGCGCTTGTTCTCCTGGTATCGAAAGTAAATGCGGTCTTTCGCAGCACTTCCGCCGACGAGCAACTGGCGTGTGCCGGCGCTGTTGGTTGCCATCGCAGCTTTTGCGACCGTCACCGTTTGCACCGAGACCGCCGACGCGCCGGCGCTGTCGGTGACGGTGAGCGTCACATCAAACATCCCGGCAGCGGCGAACGTGTGTCGCACTTGCAAAGCTGCGGCGATGCTGTTGAAAGTGGCGGTTGTCCCATCACCGAAGTTCCAGGTGACCGTGTGCGTGTCGGTGGCATCGGCATCGCTGATGGCGGCGGTGAACATTGACTCAAACGACCGCACGTTTGTCGGCGGCGCGGTGAAGCTGGCAACCGGCACGGAATTGGTCGGCGGCGGTGGAGGTGGCGGGGGTTCGGTTTCCAAAGAAAACGAGATGGCCGCGGCGTCGAAAGTGTAGGGGTTGGTCAGATCGTAACTGCTTGTGCCAGCAACGATTATCTGATCGCCAAGGAGTGAGATCGCCGTCGCCTCGTCGAAGTTGCTTTGCAGGTTGATCCGCAGCATGCCGTCGGAGTCAAAAGCGGTATCGAGCATGCCGTCCTGCGTAAAAAGCGCCAGCGCAAAGTCTTGCGATGTGCCGGCATTTCCGGCTCCGCCGACGAGGAAAATGCGGCCATCTGCCAGCGTTGCAACCGCCCTCGCCCGGTCGCTGTTGCCGCCGAAGTTGCTGAGCACCACGCCACCGCTCGCGAATGTGGTATCGATCGCTCCGCTGGACGTGAGGCGCATCAGGGCAAAATCACCCGAGGATGCGCCCGCGATGAGCATTCGCCCGTCGGGCTGAATGGCGACAGCGTTGGCGACATCGCTATTGGCACCGACGCCGTGGGCCAGCATTCCATCGTCGCTGAAACTGTTGTCCGCGGCGCCGCTGTCGAGCAGGCGGGCTACGGCAATATCAAAGTTGCCAGCAGCCAGCGTGTATCCTGCCAGAACGATGCCCCCGTCGGGCGCGACCGCGAGCGCGTTGGCCGCGCTGAATGTACTTGATGCAAACGTAACGGTCGCCAGCCCACCCGAGCCAAAGGACGCATCGGCTGTGCCGTCGAGGTTGAGCCGGAGCGCGGCGAATTGATTGTTGTACGTCCCCGCGAGCACGACCCGGCCGGCACCGTCGAGGCTCAGCGCAAACGCCTGTTCATTGCTGCCAAAGTCGTAAGTTCCCACTCCCGCGGTGGCGAAGGTAGGATCGAGCGCGCCATCATGGCTTAGCCGAAGGACGACGAAATCATTGGTGCCCGAAGCGTCGGAGTGTCCGCCGAGGTAAATTCGGCCTTGCGCGTCGATCGCGATGCCGCGCGCTTCGTCGTTGGTGCCGGGCGTCGAAGGAAAGAGAAAGGACCCCATCGCGCCGAATGATTCATCGAGTGAGCCATTGGGATTGAGCCGGGTAACGCGCATATCAGCCAAGCCGTCCGCATCGGTACTCGTGCCCGCGAGGTAGATTCGCCCGGTGGCATCGATTGCGGTCGCGTAGACGTGGTCATCGCCGGAGATATCGAGCAGTGCCCGCCCTGCGTCACCGAAGGCGAGGTTGAGTTCAGGCGCCGCGAAAAGTTGCCGCAACTCGAGCTTTTCCAGCAAGTTGCGATGGCGAAGCGGGCGGGTCTTCTTGTCAGCAGGCATGAGGCGGTCTCCGTCAAACACAAAACGACGCGCCAAAATGTCCATTCCACAACGCTGGCCGGAGAGGATTTACGATTTGCCGGGCAAGCACGCAAACGGATTGATGGATTGGGCAAGAAAGCCGGCCTGTGACGACGCAATGCAGCCGAATGCCCGGGGGAACGGCGAATGCACAGAATGCCTCAGTGGTCAATTTTTTCAGAGTCACCGGAAGGGTTGGACGGGGAATCTTGCTCCAGCTTCTGCAGCGGGTGAAGAGTTGCCAGCGCGATCAGTGTGCCAAGAAACGGTAGCCAGAGTGCAGTGCATGCCGTCGTCATGCCGATGGCAGCGGTGGCGAAAATGCTGGCTGCTGTGGTGAGGCCTTGCACCTCAGCTCGGTCGGTCAGCTTGATAATCGTTCCTGCGCCGAGGAAGCCAATCCCAGCAATGATGCCTTGGATCACCCGGGAACGCGCGTCCCCCGGGGCGTCAGCGACCCCTGAGCCAATCATGAACAGGGCACTTCCCACGGCAACGAGCATGTGTGTCCGAAGCCCGGCGGCGCGGTTCTTCCGCTCGCGTTCCCAGCCAATCAGCCCGCCAAACAGTGCCGCCGCGACCAAGCGCGTGATTGTCTGGGCAAACTCTGGCCATTCCGGGAGTTGGAAGAGGTTGGACATCGCCACCGTCGAAAACACCCGCATTTCCTCCCGATACTGGTCGCCGTGCGAAAGATTGTTGCGGAAAGGAAGAAATTTTCCTGCAGATTGGTCGAAACTTCAACGCGGCGACGCTTTAATAGTATACGGGCAGGCTTGATACAGGGCGTTTTTATGCACATCGAAGACCTCAAACGCTGGCATTGGGTGGTGATTTCGCTGGTCGTCGGCCTGCTGATGTCGAGTGTCTACGCATCATTTGCCAGCGAAGGGGGTGGAATCGACGGGCGCACCGTTGGCCCGCAGGATTTTTTGCGTCGTCTCGGGCAAACCACCAAGGACGCAAAGGGAAACGACCTGCCCATTTTCCGCAACGTGCGGGTCTATCCGCCGCTGGAAAAAAAGCAGGTCGTCACGATGGAAGAGTTGGTCATTAACATTGACCGGCAAACCCGGGCGCGGACGGGTGAGTATCAGCAGCGGCAGATGGTTGCTGAGATCCCCTTTGTGCTCAATCGCAGGTCTCCGCCGCAAGATCTGAACTACTCCATCGTCGATGAGCTTGCCGCTCGTCAGAAGCGCAACGCAAAGATTGAGTACACCTATGTTGCCTGGGCTGGTAAGGCGTGGGTATACGCCATCTGCACCGGCGGCAGTTTCTTGTTGATAGGCGTGATCTGGCCCACGGTGCTCGCGTTTCTGCAGGGAGCGGGTTTCGGGCCGGCAGCCAAGCCGAGATCGGACGACCGATGGGACCTGTCGAAGTCTCCGTCAAGCAAACCCTCGCCCGTCAAGGCCACGGTGCGCGGGCCGACGCAGCAGGATATCGAGCAATTGGCCGAAGTCACCGGGCAATATGAGCGCAGCGTGGGATCGATGCACATTGCGCCAGCAAGAGCACCGGCGGGAGGGGCTGCGAGCGTTGCCTCGGCATCGCAGCCTGAGCGAAAATGGGAAACAGGACCCGTCGAAACTGTGCAGATAGCTGAAACCCCCAAGGAAGAGCACGAGTACGGGGGCGAGTTTTATCCGGTTGATCGCGGGGCGAAGAAAAAAGAGTGAACGCGAACCGGCCCCGGATCGAAGTCACGCAGTCCTTGAGAATTTCCGGCGTTCCGATATATTGCTTCGCCCCGCTGACGGAGTTCGGTTGCGAATTCGGGCGGAAAATCGCGGGTCGATGCCTCAGAACCATCGCTCCGTGAAACGCGCGTAAGTCGAGTGTTTGCAATATTTTGCGCTCGCGGTGCATGTTTTGAGTCCGGCGACTTTCGCCGGAAGAAAGCGGAGTATCTCATGGGCCGTTATCTCGGACCCAAGGTCAAGTTGTCCCGCCGAGTGGGTGTGCCGATTGCCGACATCCCCAAGCACACTGGTAAAGACCTGGAAATCCCCGGAATGCATGGCTTTCGAGGCCGGCGCGCCACTGAATACGGCGTGCGCATGCTTGAGAAGCAGAAACTGCGATATCACTATTCGGTGATGGAAAAGCAGTTCCGTAAATATCTCGACGAAGCCAAGCGATCGAAGGGCAACACGGGTAACTCCCTGATGCAGTTGCTCGAAACGCGATTAGACAACATTCTCCGCCGCCTCGGCGTCGGGCGAACAATCTGGGCGACCCGGCAGATCGTATCCCACGGGCATGTGTTGCTGAATGGCCGCAAGACCGACATTGCCAGCGTCCATGTAAAGCCCGGCGATACGATTACCTTCAAAGAAGGCATTCACAAGTTGCTGCGCGAGAACATGGAAACAGCCGCCGGCCATAACGTGCCCGGCTGGCTGGAGTGGAACCCCTCCGCCCTCACAGCCAAGGTTCTGGCGTTGCCTTCACCGGAAGATGTTCCGTTTGAGGTCAACCTGAACCTGATCATCGAATTTTATCGGTGATCGTTTTCCAATACTTCGGTTCGAGGTTCTTCGCTGCGAGGGTCTTTTTCGCAAAATTCAACGAACCCCTGCCCCGCGAGCTATCGGCTCGCGGGGTATTTTTCGCGCCCGTTACGAAACGAACGCATCACGCAACAATCGCGTCGACTTCGATCTCAATCTGAGCCGCGTCATCAATGAGTTTGCTCACGCCGAGCAGGGTGGTGGCGGGTCGGATTTCGCCGAAGATCCTGCCGTGGACGCTGGCGATTTCTTCCCACTTGCTGATGTCGGTGCAGTAGATGCGCGTGCGGATGACGTGTTCCGGCTTTCCGCCGAGCCTGGCGAGGGCGGCTAGGATGATATCGAGCGCGCGCTGCGTCTGCCCGGCAAGGGTCGGGGGCCAGGTGCCGTCGGCATTGATACCGACGGTGCCCGTGACCGCGATCACATTGCCGCTGCGCACTGCCCGGCTGTAGCCCATTTTCGGTTCCCACTGACTGCCGCTGCTCGCGCAAACACGGCCGAAGCGTTCTGATGTGGTGATGTTGATATCGCTCATGGCAGAGGTTTTCGCGGTTGAAGAGGCGATTGTCCAGTCGATAATGGCGGCATGCTTATCATGCTGGTGGGATATCGCGGCAGCGGAAAAAGCTCGATCGGCAGACGGCTGGCGTGCGAATTGTCGCAGAATTTCGCCGATACCGATGCGATGATCGTCAGGCAGGCCGGCCGTTCGATCGCTGGCATTTTTATAGATCAAGGCGAAGCGTACTTCCGCGATCTAGAAGCCGCAGCGGTGGCCGAGGCGTGCAAACTGGACGATCACGTTGTGGCGCTGGGCGGCGGGGCGGTGCTGCGCCCGGAAAACCGGGCCGCGATCAAAGCGAGTGGTGCAAGCGTGATCTACCTCAAATGCGACCCTGCGGTGTTGCTGAGGCGCATCGGGGCCGACCCGTCGTCCGCGGAGTCGCGCCCGCCGCTTACCAGCGCCGGCGGGGGCATTGAAGAAATCCAGAGGCTGTTAACCGAGCGAGAGTCGCTCTATCGCGAGGTGGCAGCCAGGGAACTGGAAGTGACGCATCTGGGGGTCGAAGAAGCCGCCCTCTGCATCGCAAGGTTGATTTAGACCGCAAGTTGTGCGCTAGCTGACGCTGGGGTTAAACCGTCTTCCCGCCGATTTTCTCCACGATTTTGGTGGCAATCTCGACCGCTCGCATGCCATCTTCTGCCGGGACGGGCGATGGCTTGTTGTGCATCACGGCATCGACGAATTCATCCAACTCGGCACGAATCGGCTCTGTGTCGTCGATCTTAAGTTCTTCGATGTTGATCAGATCGCCGAAGTTCAGCTGCGATAAATCGTCCACCTCGCCCGAGCGAATTCGCGCCACCGCCTCGCGAATGGCGTCCACATTGCCCCCGCGGTGGGCGACCATGCCATAGCGTTTACCGTAATCGAGAGAGACATATGCGTCCTGCGAAAAGACGCGCAGCTTGCGTTCGGTCTTCATGGCGAGGCGCGACGCGGTGATATTGGCGACGCAACCGTTGGCGAAGGTGAGGCGGGCGTTGCAGATGTCCTCCACGTCGCCGATGACGCTCACGCCCACAGCATCGATCTGCGTCACTTCGCTTCCACCGGCAAGGCTTAGCACGATGTCAATGTCGTGAATCATCATGTCGAGCACCACGCCGACATCAATCGACCGGAATGTGAGCGGGCTGATGCGCGTCACTTCCATAAACTGTGGTCGTATGTCGAGCTTGCGCATGGCGCGGACAGCGGGGTTAAAACGCTCGATGTGGCCGACCTGGACGATCGGCTGAAACCGGTGTGAAGCTTCAATGATACGCCGGCAGTCAAAGACGTCCTTGGCAAGCGGCTTTTCGATCAAACAGGCGACCCCTCGGCGCAGAAACGGCTCGGCAAGGTCGGCATGATACTTCGTGGGCACCGCAATCGTGGCGGCGGCGACCATTGGCAGCAGATCTTTCAGGTTATGAAACGCCTGCGTGCCATACTCTTCCGCCGCCGCCTCGGCAGCCCCGCGGTCGGCGTCATACACGCCAACCAGATGCGTATCGGGCATTTGCGAGTAAACGCGCGCGTGCAGCTTACCCATGCGCCCGCAACCGACGACAGCGACGGGAAGCTTGGCATTGGGGCGGGAGGGGATTGGCGGTGGTGATTGCATTCAATCCTCTTCCTCGGGTTGCGCTGGCAAAATCGCGGCCAATGCGTCAACCAACGGTTGAAGTTCTTTGTTGGCGATGTCCCAGACGATCTGGTGTTCAACGTTCAGATAGTCATGCACAACCCGATGCCGGAATGCGACGATCTGACGCCACGGAATGTATGAGTGCTGTTGCCGAAACTCATCCGAAACGCGCCGTGCCGCTGCCCAAATGATCTGCAGCGCATGTACAAGTGCTCTCTCAAAAGCCTTATCGCCTTTCAATTCATCGTAGACCCTGCCCCGGACAAATGATTGCGCCAACCTTGCCATATCGATCATATGACCGAGGTATAGTATGTCACCCTTCATACTGCACCTCGGCCTCGCGCAGCACGCGAGCGCGAATCCAGCGGTTTACTCCGTGCTCGGGTACAAAGTCGACCTTCCTCCCCAAAATCTCCGAAAGTTCCTCTTCACAGGTGGTGATGTCCCAGCCGGGCGTTTTGCCGTCCTCAAAAACATACAATACGTCTACATCGCTCTCCGCAGAAAAGTCGTCGCGCACAACGGAGCCAAAAAATGACAGGCGCTTGATGCGCCACTTACGGCAGAATGCCACGAGTTTTGCGCGATCATATTGCATCTTCACTGGCATGCCCGGCCCTCGGCTCACTTCCGCAACCCTTCAAGATACCGCCCATACTTCCCGCTGTCGCGCCTTCGGAGGAAGTCGATCATCGCCTTGACGTGCGGGTTGATGCCGTTGCTCGTGTCGAACTGTGCCATCGTCACGCTGAGCGGCTGCGTGGATCGTGTGAAGAGCCGGCGGGTGGCTTCGCTGAGCGCGCTGATGTCGGCGTCATCGAAACCCGCTCGGCGCAGGCCGACTTCGTTGAGCGCACGGATGCTGTCTTTATCACTCACTTTGACAAAAGGCGGCACGTCATGGTGAATCCGCGCCGCGCCACCGATGTAGGCATAATCGCCGATCGTCACCCACGCGTTTACTCCCACCAGGCCATTGAGAACGATGTTGTTCCCCATGACCACGTGGCCCGCAAGCATGACATTGTTTGCAATGATATTGCGTGAGCCTAGCTGGCAATCATGGCCGACGTGCGCGTTCACCATCAGCAGGTTGTTGTCTCCCACCCGTGTGATCCCGCCGCCGTTGATGGTGCCGCCGTAGACTGTTCCGGCATGGATGGTCGCATGCTCGCGAATCTGGTTGCCGTCGCCGATTTCAACGCCCGTCGGTTCACCTTTGTATTTCAGGTCTTGTGGGTAATCTCCCACGACCGCAAATGGATGGAAAACATTATTGGCACCCACCCTCGTTCGACCGAGAATGGCCACATGGCTGATGAGTTTTGTGCCGGCGCCGATGGTGACATCCGGCCCGATGGTGCAAAAAGGGCCAATCTCCACGTCGTCAGCAACGCTGGCCTTGGGATCGATGATCGAATTGGGGGCAATTTTGGCCATAAGTCCAAGGATGAAGGATGAGGAATGAAGGATGAAATGACAAACTACTCAATCTCATCCTTCAGAGTTCATCCTTCAGCCTTCAGCCTTTCGTTTAGACTGGCTCGGCATCCACGAGCATGAATTTGATCTCCGCCTCGGCGGCTACCTTCTCCTGTACATACGCTTTACAGCGGACATGGCCGGTGCGGCTCTTCACGCGCACGGCGACCGCTTCCAAGATCAACTGATCGCCCGGCACCACGGGATGACGCATCTTCACCTTATCCATGCTGAGCAGGACGGCAAGCTTTCCCGTGTGCTCGAGTTTCTGGCTGAGCAAAATACCGCCCAATTGTGCCAGGGCTTCCACAATGAGCACCCCGGGGAAAATCGGCTGGCCGGGATAATGGCCTTGCAGAGCCATGTCGTTATAGGTGACATTCTTCACGCCAATCGCCCGGGTATCGCCCTCGATCTTCAGCACGCGGTCAACCAGCAACATCGGATATCGGTGCGGGAGGATGCGCTGGATCTTGCGGATGTCCAAAGCCACGCTGTCGCGGTGAAGCAGGTTTTCCCGTTCGTTGCTCGTGTGCTGTTCAACAAGCTTGCGGGCGAGCATGTGATTCAGTTCGTGGCCCGACTTGTGCGCTACGAGCCGGCCTCGAATCGGCCTGCCGATGAGGTAGAGATCGCCAATCAAGTCGAGCACCTTGTGACGTGCGCATTCATCTGCAAAGCGGTACTGGTTTTGGATAGGCCCTTGCGGGGAAATCACCAGCACATCCTGCGGGGTGAGGTGCGCGCCCACCCCACGGGCGGCCAGCTCTCGCGCTTCATGCTCGAAGACAAATGTGCGGGCAGGCGCGAGATTGCTGGTAAAGTCGTCATTGCCTAGCACGAAAGCGATCGTCTGCCTGCCAACGGGCGCGGGGGCCTCAAAATCGTAAATGATTTCAAGCCGGTCGGTCGGGCCGGGGAGGGCGGCGAGGGTTGCATCGCCGAGTGTGACTTGCACCGGTCTGCGGATGATGAGCGGTTCAACCGCTGCGGTTTGCTCGATCGGGGCGGCTTCGCGAATCGCTTGCACAAATGGCAGGCTCGACCCATCCCCCATGGGCACTTCGCCCACCGCACCACCAGCGATGGTGACGACGGCATTATCAATCTGCAGCCCCGCAAGCGCCGCCATGCAATGTTCGACGGTTTCGACGTGCAGCGTGCCATTTCGCAGGCAGGTGCGGCGCGGCCGCTTGAGCACATTGCTGACATGAGCGGCGATGGTGGCGACTTTTTCGCCCTGTTCGCGGATAAATGTGATTCCCGTCCCGGGCTCCGCCGGCGCGAACGTCATCCGAACCGGCTCGCCGCTGAACAACCCGCGGCCGTCGAGGCTCACTTCCCTTGAAATGGTTTTCTGCAAAACTGCCATTCGTCGCAATCGGGGAGTCTACCGCAATTTTCCATTAGATTGAAGCAAATGAGGCCTGAAACGCTCCCGGGGCGCCGTTGACGAGCAGGGGGGGGAAGTTCGCGTTCCACAGGCGTTTTTTGCCTCGCGGGCGTCACGCGGGTGAGTTGACGTTAATCGAGCCTAAACTTGACACCCCGGCAGGGCACAATACGATAACACTTCGAGCATTGGGCGCGGAGATTTTCGCCGGAAAATCGCGCGAACCTGGATGCGGCGATAGGCCGTAACACCACTGATTTGACACCGTCAATCCAAGGAGCCGCCCTTGAGTCCCCTGACGAAGATCTTCGTCGTATTGTTGGTCGTGCTGTCGATTGTATCTTCGGCAGCGTTCGTCACTTACGTTAACACTGTCGAAGACGCCCGAAAGGCGGCCGAGACTGCCAATCAGGCATTGGCCCTGAAAAACCAGGAGGCAGAGAACTACAAGGCCGCCGCTGAGGACGCCACCCGTGCTGCAACGGAAAACTTCAAAACTGCAACCGCCCAGATTGAGCAAATGAAGCAGGCCCGCGACGCGGCCAATAAGTTCGTCGCCGACCGCGATGCAGAGCTTGCCAAGGCGCAGTCGCAGCTTGCCCTGCAGTCAGCCGACCTCAGCCGGCTTACAGAGGCGCTCAAGAGCAGCGAAGACACCAAGAGCAAACTGCAGGACATGGCAGCCAGCCTTCGCACGACCAACGACACCATGACCAAGCAAAACGCTGAGCAGTCCATGACCATCAGCGATTTGACCAACAAGCTGGAAGTAACCGAGCGAGAACGCCGGTTCCTGGCAGAGCAGTTCGCCGAGGCACAAAACCAGTCCGGCAAGCTCGGAAAGGCTCTGAAGGACATGGGTGGAAATGTCGCCTCGATCCTGGAGACGCCAACCGGCCTGGCCGGTGGGGCACCCCCGATTAACGGCGTTGTCCGGGCAACGCGTACCATCGCAGGCATTCCATATGCAACCATCTCCGTCGGTTCGGCCGATAGCGTTATGCGCGGCATGGAGTTTAAGGTGGTTGATCGCGACTCGGGCAAATTCCTCGGCGTGCTGACGGTCGATTCCGTCGAGCCGAACGAGGCCACAGGTCGGCTCGATGGCCCGGCGATTGCCGACGTTCGCGCTGGCGTTGAAGTCCGGACGCAACTCTGATCCTCTTGGGCTGTCTGTAGTTTTGAGACTAGTTAAGCAGGTGCTGTATGAGTCGAATTGGTGCAGGCAACGACGTGATTCCGGTTCGCGCGGGGAACAATGTTTACACCGTCTTGCTAGGGGTGGCGGTGATTGTTCAGGCGATGGCGCTGCTCGCCATGTTCATGAAATATGGACAGGCGTTCACGGGTTATCCTTTCACCATGCCATAACTGTTGACTTGGCAAAGACTTAAGTAATTTTAGCCGGCGGTCGAAATAATCGACCGCCGGTTTCGTCTTATAGAAGAATAGTATAAGCTGCTTGGCGTCCGGGGCCGAATGCGTACGATTCCTCGCTGTGTTGTTGCAGTGGTTGGTTCCGGGCAGGTTGGTGGATCGGGAACTGGAGCTGATTCGGCCTGACGTCCGGCACATTGCCGACGTGATGGAGGCCTGTCAGCACCCGCTCACGGTTCGGGACGCCCCGCGCGAGGCGGGCACCACTCGGCGTCAGCTCTTTGACTTTTTGCGAGTTGCCCCCGGCGGAAATGACCCCGGCGACGCCTCCCAGCAGCGGGCCAGAGGGTACGCATTCTGGATGCGGCTTCGACCCGAATATTCCCCCGCGGTCAGGATTGCCGGGGGCTGCAGCCTGCGGGTGGCCGATACGCCGGAGGTGCGGACCTACTTCGGCCACGTCGGCTACCACGTTTACCCCCCGGCGCGCGGGGCGCACCTGGCCGAACGCTCGGTGCGACTGCTGTTGCCGCTGGCCCGCGCGCACGGCTTGAAGGAGTTGTTTATCACAGTCAACCCCGATAACTGGCCCAGCCGACGCACCGCCGAGCGGCTTGGCGCAACGCTGATCGACATTGTGGATTTGCCAGAATCGAACGTGCTTTTTAAGCGAGGCGACCGGCAGAAATGTCGATATCTCTTGGAGCTGTAAGAGTGGTTTCGATCGGCTGGCGTGCGGTTCAAACAGGAGTATCACTATGCGAAAGCAAGTTAGAGCATTTACCCTCGTCGAACTGCTGGTGGTGATTGGCATCATCGCCATCTTGATCGGCATCCTGCTGCCGGCGATGAGTCGGGCGCGCGAGCAGAGCAAGACATTAAAGTGCTCCAGCCAGCTCAGGCAGGTGGGCATCGCGCTCAATAACTACGCGAGCAACTACAAGTTTTTCCTGCCCACCTGGTCGGCTTGGCATACCATCGGCGGAGATGGCACCGGCGACGACACGCCCGGCGACGGCTGGACCGAGCAACTCGAAAAATACATGGCTGGCCCCGCCTCCGAAGTGTACAACTGCCCCAACTTCCCGGAAGACCGGCGCATCAACTACTTTCTCACGGCGCGCTACAGCTTCATCACCGGCCGACAGACCATGAAACTGGGCGAGATCAGAAAGAGCAGCCAGTTCGTCCTCAGCGGCGATTGCACCGCGCCGGGGCTTTATCCCAACGGGTTCGGAACCTCGGGCCATATTGAAGACGATTGCGACAAGGATGACGCGACGCAGGTCGGGGTCGTTTTCAAGGGTGAGCCAGGCGGGCTGAATATTCATCGCGGCGGGAACAATGTGCTCTTCGCCGACGGACATGTATCGCTTTTCCTCTCATTTGACCCCACAGCGATGACCTATCACCCACGAAAGATGCAGAACTGGCATGAAGTAACGGCCGATTGAAAGCCGCGCGTCGTCCACTAGCACCGCCGGCCCCCGCGGGTCAGGCGCGCACCGCAGCGATGGCGTTGAACGGGCGGCCTTCGCGCCGGTACTTTCGCTCAAAATTGGTCCCGACAAACTCGCCATCCCCCGCCGAGCCGGGCCGGTTGTAATCAACCACGGCTAGCCCTGCGGTACTTCTGATTACCCTGTCTATCTGCTCAAAGTAGTTCGCATGGTCGGTCACCACCTGAATTCGCCCGGCGGGCCTTAGAATGCGGAGCACCGTGGGCATGAATCTTTCCTGCACCAAGCGGCGCTTGTTGTGGCGTGCTTTGGGCCAGGGGTCGGGGAAGTAGATGTGCAGGACATCGATTGATGCGTCGGGAACGAACTCGTGCAGAAAAAATCCGGCCTCGGCACGCACCGTCCGCGCATTGTCGCAATGATGCCGCCGCAGCCGGTCGCTGCAATACCGCCAGTAGAATCGGGCGTATTCAATTCCGAAAAAATTCACATCTCTTCGCGCGATCGCCTGTTCGGTAATGAATGTTCCCTTCCCCATTCCAATCTCGAGTTCGACGGGGTGGTCATTACCGTACAACTCTGCGAAGTTCAGCGGCCGGGAGAGCTTTTCCACGTCCAGGCCGATCGGTTCTACGATTAGTTCATGATTTGTCTGCATCGTTCCGCACCTTCACAAGCTTGATCCAATATTCAAGTGTGTACGCAAAATCTGCCCGAAGCGGAAGCGAGTGCGATTTACGCTCGGTGGGCCTATACTCCTCGCGTAGTGGAATCAACCAAAGAAATGTCCAGCCAGACCGCGCCGTCGGCCCGTACGATCAAGGACTTTTTGCGCCGACTCGGCCCCGCCGGGCCGCTGGCGGTGATGGCGTCGGTCGTTCCGCCGCTGGGCAGTGTTCTCCTGCTTTACTACATCCAGCCGGTAAGCCAGTGGCTGCGCGGCCACGCTGGCATCGGCCCGATCATTTTCGCGGCGGCGTTTGTCCCCCTCGGGGGGCTGAATCTCCTGCCAACCTATGTCTATTCCCTGCTCGGCGGGTGGGCATTCGGCTTCTGGCCTGGTTTGCTCGCGGCGATGTCAGGGATCGTCCTTGCCGCACTACTTGCTTATGCCGTCGGCCGAAAGGCTGCCGGCGAGCGGGTGGTGACACTGCTCAATGAGAACCCGAAGTGGCGCGCTGTTTACGAAGCGTTGCTCAAGGGCGGTTTCTGGAAAACGCTCTGGATCGTGACACTGCTTCGATTTCCCCCCAATTCGCCTTTTGCGATATCCAACCTTGTGCTGTCAACTGCGAAGACGCGGTTCGTGCCTTATCTGCTTGCCACGCTGCTCGGCATGGCGCCTCGGACTGCGATCGTCGTCTGGGTGGGTGCTCATGTCGGAGCCGATGAATTCAAACTAGCCGATAGCCAGTGGCTATTCTGGCTCGGCATCATCTCGGCGGTGATCGTGATCGCGATTATTGGCAAGATCGCTCAAGATGCCGTCCATCGCTCTCTGGCCAATTCGGCTAACCTCGCCCCCGTCGAACAGTCTTGAGCTTGTACGATGCATCTGTTTCATCGCCTGACAGTCTCTCTCCTGCTTGCGACAGTAGCCGGTGGCTGCACACGCTACGGTTTTGCGATTGTTGACCCGCCCGACGTTGCCGGGACTGTGCAGGGAAAGGAAGAGCTTGCTTTCACCACCGACGCGGCGGAGTATCGCCTGCGCGCTGTCGAAGGCAGGCTGGTGATGTTCATATACAATTCAGGCAGCACCGCTGTCGAGTTGGTGGCGACGAAAAGTACGGTCGTCAGCGAGCAAGGGTCGAGCCACCCGGTGCTTGGACAGACCATCGCGGCTGGGAGTTTTATCAAGCTCATCCTCCCGCCGACGCGCCCGCAGTTGCAGCCTGATCGGGGCGCGGTCTCTTTCGGATTTGGCGTCTCCAGCGGGGGGTATTACCGGGATGACTGGTATACCCGGTCTCGCTATCGCACCGGTTCGGCCCGCGGGCGGTACTCAGGGCCGTACGACGAGCCATACTTTTACGATCCGCCGAGCTACACCGTTTACGACGCTTCCAATCCGGCGTTTTGGGATTGGCGCGGTGAGACCCAGATCACACTCACGCTGGTGTTCAGCCGCGATGGCAAGATCACAGAAGACCGCTTTGTCATTCGCCGCCAAAAGTTAGATTGATCTCGCATCGCTCGTGCAATTGTCATTCGCGCGCCGCTTCGTAAAATTCTATAAGCTTAACTTGTAAAGGATGCGTGTTTGATGGCGGACGAAATTCGTCTGGGCTGTATCGGGATCGATTCCTCTCACCTCTCGGAGTTCACAAAACGTATCAAGGCGCTGAACGAATCCGGCAGCACGACGTGCCGGGTGACGCAATTCTGGACCGACGGTAAGCACGACTGGCCCAATCCGGCCGACATCGAGAAGTGGTCGGCCGACACACTTGCGATGGGCGTCACCCGCGCCAGCGACCTTGATAAAATGCTTTCGAGCGTTGACGGCGTACTCGTGCTGGCGGTCAACGGCAACAAGCACAAAGACCTGGCCCTGCCTGCGCTGGAACGCGGGCTGCCGACCTACATCGATAAGCCCATGACCTGCAGTTTAGAGCAGGCGAAGTCGATCCTCGCCGCCGCCCGTAAGAGCAAGGCGCGGGCTTACTCAGCCAGCTCCCTGCGATTTGTCACTGAGATTCCCAAGCTCGATTTCATCAAGCTCGGCAAAATCGTCGCAATCGATGCCTACGGTGCCGGGGAAACCCTCGACATGATGCCCGACCTCTGGCACTACGGCTGTCACAGCATCGAGATGGTCGATGCCGTCTTCAAGGCCAGCGGGCAGGGGCCGGGGGTGGCGCGTGTGAGCGCGGTGAGATCCCAAGACCGGCATCTGGTCGATTACGAGTATCGCGATGGCCGGTATGTCCGCATGCGTCTCGAACGAAAAGGCACATGGAGCTTCGGCGCAACCGTTCACGGCGAGCAGGCGGTGCAGCAGTTTGTGGTCGATTTTGCCCCCGTTTACACCCGGCTCGTTGAAGGAATGGTCAGGTTTTTTGAAGGCGGGGAAGCCCCGGTATCACTTCGCGACATCGTTGAAAACATCGCGGTGATGGAAAAGGGAAACCAGTCGATCGAAGAGAGCGGGGCGTGGGTGGAAGTGCCGGAGATTGTCTAACTCAGTCTTGGACTGTCCCTTAACGGATTGAACCGCGAAGCACACAAAAGCGCACAGAATTTCGAACGCGAGTAGAAATGAAACAAACCTCACACTATCTCTCTGCGGCCCTTGTTTGCGCCGCGGTTTGTCTCGTCGGCTGCGGGCCGAAGCGCGCGGTCACCACCCGGCCGACAGAAGAGCCAATGTCGCTTGAAGCTGCAATGAAGCTGATCGACACCCGGCCCGATTGGATTGGGAGCTATCCGGCGATCATCATCCCGCGCCATCCGGCGGAGAAGTTTTTGAAGGGTGTTACCATCGTCCTCGACCCCGGTCACGGCATGAGCGACGGCAACAGTGTCGAGAAAGACCCCACCTACAAACGCGGCCCCACCGGCGTTCGCGAAGACGACATCAATCTCCGCGTCGGGCTATTGTTACATCGGTTACTCAAAGACGCCGGTGCGAATGTCATCCTGACTCGCGATCGCGATATGTATCTCGGCCTGAAAGAACGCGCCGACATCGCCAATTCGGCCATCCGCCCCGACGGCGGGGTGGGGGCTGACCTGTTTATCAGCATTCATCACAACGCCGTGAACAACCCCGTCGCCAACTACACCAGCGTCTGGTACCACGGCCAGGTGGATGACGCCGAAACTGGGCTGGACGCCGCAAGGTACATAGCACACCGCCTTGGCGCCGCGATGCGGACCGATGTCGGCAAGACGTCGCCCCTGCTCAGCGACCAACTCATGTATCCCGGCGGCTTTGGTGTGCTTCGCGCGTGCGAGGTGCCCGGAATTCTGCTCGAATGCTCGTTCTACACCCAGCACGAAGAAGAACAACGGCTCCGCGATGCGGGCTATAATCTGCGCGAGGCCTACGCAATCTACGAAGGTCTGTGCGAATGGGCGTACGGCGGGCGACCAACGCAACTCACCCCCTCTGTTGCCTTCAGCCCGGTCGGCGGAAACCAGGTTCGATTGGCCACCACCCTTGATGAGCGCCTGCCCGACTGGTGGGGCAGGGATCGGACGCGCATCCTGCAATCGAGTGTGCGCGTCAATATTAACGGCAAGCCTGTACCGCATGATTTTGACCCGGTAACAAAACAATTGACCGCGACGTTTACACTCCCATCGCGCGGTGAGCCTGGTACGACGATGGCCATTGACCTTGAAATCCATTTTTCCAACATGTTTAAGCACGCCAACCACCCGCAGCGGTATGTTGTTGAGGTTCAGCCGCAGGATTGGTCGCTCACCATCCGTCCGCAGCGCGTGAAGCAAGCCCGCGCCGCTGCCACCCGGCCGGCGTCGGTGCCGGCGACCATGAATGTCAACTAAAGAAGCTTCTGCAGATCATCCAGAAACCGGCGGCCGATCGTTTCGCCGGTGCTGGGGTCGGCCGGGCTACGGACGGTGATGCCCAGGTGAAGGCGATCGCCAAGCGTGGTGGGGGTAAGCACCAGCGGCAAAAATGGCCCGGTCGGGGAGAAGCGCATGTATTCGGTGATGAGCTTCGGATGCGCTTCGGCCGCCCATGACCGTTGAAGGGTGACGTTGCTGATCCCGCCCGCCAGCGGCATCCGCTTCCGGTAGAGTTCCTTCACATTCCGGTCGTCGAGCAGAGCACCCGCGGCCAGTGCGAATGCCATTCTTACCTGACTTGCCTGCGCCTGCCTGCCGCTGCGGGCGAGTTTTGATTGTGCCGCGATCGTCGCCAGCAGGCGTTCGTCGTCGCGGAGGATGCGCGAGCGAACAATCGTATTGGTAAACCCGAGAAACAACCCCCATGCATCGCCCGGCGGGCGCCCTTGCAGCGACCTTAAGTCGACAATCGTGCCCAGGGCCAGATCGCTTCGCCGTGATGCTGGCTCAAGCGGTGACAGCGCCTCGCTGGTGCGTGCCAGCGCGGCCAGAAAAAGATCGTTGACCTTAATCCCCCTGCGGCGCGATGCCTGACGGATGCTCGCGACGATGCCATCGCTGCCTCGCAAGTTGGTCACCTGCACCTGCATCGAAGCCCCGCGGCCGACGTGTACCCTGCGGCAGCGCCGCAGCCGCGCCGCGAGCGTCAGTTGTTGCAGGAAACCAGGAAAAACCGGCCAGCCCGCTGCCGAAGGGCCGAAGTGGTGCCAATATCCGTGCCGGGCCGTCAGAAGCGGCCCCGGCGAAGGCTGCTCAGTAGCTGACAATCGCTTGAGCCATTCGTGCATGAGCGCCCGAATGCAGACACTGTCGCACACCCAATGTCGATACACCAAACCGATGACAGTTCCCGAAGCGGATCGAAAGTAAAACGGCTGGTAAGGCAACGCCGCGTCGGAAAACGGCGTATTGAGATGATTGGTCAGGAATGTATCAAACTGGGTCTCATCACCCACATCAGCCAGATTGGTACTGGAAACCGCCAGGCTCTCATAATCAGACTGCACGCGGTCTTCAACAACCGTTACCCGACCAAGCCCGAGGGCGACGATCGATTGTTGCCACGCTCGGCCGATCGAATCCGGCGGCGCATCGAATGCCAGCCGCATTGCCTGCGCGGCATTGTAGGGGTGCAATCGCTCCCATTGTCGAATCAGCCGCTGAAAGACGTTGAGCTTGGGCGAGAATGATCTCAACGCATTACCTCTATTGCATCAAAGCTGCGCGGGCGACGCCGATTTGGGAATGAAGCGGCCGACAGCGCTGAGGTATCGGCCATAAACCGGGCCGTGGGTGCGCAGAAGATACTGCTCCTCCCGCCGGGCTTCCCAGTAGAGCAGCGCGATGAGCAGCACCGCGATGATCGCCATGAAAATTGAAGGCACCGCAGCGAGGCTTGCCAGCATGATCACCGCTTGAAGCGTGTAAATCGGATGGCGCACGTATGCGTAGGGACCCGTCACAATCAACTGCGTCTTTTCGTTCGGATCGATTCCCATCCGCCAGCTTGTTCCCATCTTTCTCCAGCAGATTAGCGTGAGCCAGTATGCGACCAATGCCACTCCCAGCGCCGAACAACGAATGATCCAGTTTTCATAAAGCGGCTGCGTAAGCGTGCTTTCTTGTACGGTCCATGCTTTGATTAGTGGCCAGACAATCCATGCAATAACCGTGGGGTACCATATCACCCGCAACACTTGCCCAAGCCTCTCTGCGGGCCAGAAATTACCGGCCTTTCCGGTGGTGCGCTTGGTCTTAAACACGAGCTTGATGACGCGGCCCCAATAGGCGCCGGTCAGCAGGCCGATGATCAATGCGGGCCAATCTAAAGGCATCAGCGCGATCTTACGCACTGCTTCGACAAAATCACGCCCGATGCATCGGACTTTGCCGCATCTTTCGGCGACCATTCGGTGTTCGCGTTGCAGTGCTTACATTGCCGCTAGACTTTATCGTCGTGCTTGTGCGCCGCTTCTTTGCTCGCCCCGTCCTTAGTCGAAGCGGGACGCTTTCGATGCCGCATGGCGTTACCAGTCGGCCGGAGATCGTGATCGAGCGGCGGCTCGGTACTCAACGGACCGTCGATGGATCGGCCGCCCGGAGGCACGCCGGGGCCCGCTTCCACTTCGTCAATGGGTGCGACCTCGGGCAAAGTTGCCCCAGCCTGGCCGGGATCGACCGGCGGCGTCGGCGGCTTGCCTCCCGGGCGGTGGCCGTTGGCGTGTTGATGTCCGTCGGGGGAATTGGTCGGGGTTGAGTTGTGACGATCGAGATCGCCCATGCCCGATTCGGCCTTCGGGTCGGCGCGCTCGTAGGCGTGGTGCGGATCAGGTAGATTTTTTCGCTCGGCCTTTGTCATTGCAACTCCTGGTTGATGAACCAGGCACACTCTCGGACAAAGCTGCATCGCGGGGTATCGGGGCGACTACTTGCGAAAGCGTGGGCGAGAATCGTATCTACGATGACGATGGGCTGGCGGCACAAAGCGCGACGGTCAGAACGACACGCCAATGCCGATGGAGGCATAAAAGTCGTCGCGGTCGCCGCGGTTGGATTGTTCCAGGCCCTCATTGAGCATGCGGATGTAGGTGACCGATCCGTTGAGAAACCATTTACCAAGGTTGTCGGGAGCGGGGAGCGAAATCGAGCCTTTCACAGAAGCGCTGAAGTATCCCAGATCTTCGTCGTTGAAGCTGGTGTCGACGTAGTAGCCGTCGGGGCTGCCGCTGACGGCGATCGGTGTTGTGATAGCCGCACGCCGGCCGAAGGCCTCAAATCGCCATGCCGGTTCAAGTGCAAGCTCCATAAACGTCTCTTCCCCGCCGTTGTCGTCGCTCAGTTCGGTGTAGATTGTAAAGGCAGGCCGTAGCGAAAATGTGCGATTAAGCGCCGGGGTGTCGCGATCCCAAAGCCTCGCCAGGTCGTAGCTGATCTTCCCGCCGATTTCCTGCATGGTGTCGTGAACATCGTCGGGGAAGAGGTGAACGTGGTAGTTTACGTCGATGAATAGGTCTTTGAAATAAATTGACGTGCCTACCATGATATCGGATTCATACCAGCCTCTCCCATCGCCGCCGGTGGGGACGAGATCGATGACGAAAGTCGGCTCATTTGAGGGTGGCACGCCGGGCACTTCGGTTACGCGCGAGCGCACCCCCCGCCCGATGCCTCCCGAATGCGCGGCAGACAGGTCGGCGTTGTCATTTCCAAAAAAGGTGTTGGTCCAGCCGACATAAGGCTGGATGGAAAGCCCGTCGCGCGGTTGAAAGTTCATGCTCGCAGTCATGAACGGCTGAAGAATCAGCCCGCGGTCCTGCTGGAGATAACCCCGGTAGTAGTAAGCAGTTGGAACATCGACGCCGATCGCAAACGAAAATCCGCGAAACGCGCCTGTGCGTGCGGTCGCGTCGCCCGGTTGCGTTGCTGCATCGGGGCTGGCGAGGATTGACTGCTCGTCGAGATCGGCGGTCGCCACCCGGCACTTCGGGCACGCAGCAGCAGTTTGTGCCACGGCGGTAAGCGCGATGGTGAAAGCCATCAAATGCGCGATGAATCTGTAGAACATTTCAAACAATTTATACCTCGAACTCTGCAGCGAAGGTCTTGGCTATTATCAGGATGCGGGCAATATCCGCAAAGTGGAATCGGTTCAGGTTGTTTCGGTTTGAAACCGATGGCGCATAAGTACCTCGCTACCCGGGCGCGGAGCTGTGTCCTGCATGAGGCGGCAGTCTGGTGGTTTGGGTAATCTCGGCGGAATCGATCTTATAGGCCTCCACCGGCGTATAATGTGTTGTGTTATCAGGTGAGAAGTGCAGCCGGAGGTGACTGTAACGCAGATAACGCCCGCTACGGGACGCTAAGGTCGGACGCTTTACGAAGCTTCACGGATTTGTCGAAACCGGCGGGCGTGTTTATCCGAATATGTATTGAAGCAACCAAGTGCAAGAGTGTTCTTAGGACGAGACACTCCGTATAGATAGTAAGAGTAAGGAGTCTCCATGAACGCAGCCGCTCAAGTCTGGGTGATTTATGTTGTGGCTTTCGACGAGTCGGCCGACCCGACCGGCGAAGTCATCGAGCCGTTCGTTGGGAAAGAGTCAATCGAAAATGTGGACGAGGCAGAATTGGCCGCGTTCATGCGCGGCGGGAACCTCGCCGCCACCATTCGCGGTACTGAATCGGATGCCGAGCGGGCACGTCTGGCAGTGGAGCAGGAAGTGCTGCGACGGTAACAAGCGAGACATCAAAGTGGTTGCACCGTGAGTCAGTTTAACGGACGACTTTGCGGTGCGATCCTCAAGCCTGACACCCCGCGCTTCGGTGCGGGGTGTTTTTTACCAGAACCGTTGCGAGGCCCACGCGGCTGTGAGTGCGCTGGCGCGGAGTCGGGCGTTGCCATTCTTGCCCGGCTTTGTCAGACTCGCAGTTAGAATGAACCAGCCCAACATCACCTGTCCGAAATGTCAGCACGCGTTCCGATTGGATGAATCGCTGGCGGCGCCAATCGTCGAATCAACTCGCAGGCAATTCGAGGAAAAGCTCGCCCGCCAAACAGTGGAGATGGCGCAGCGCGAGGCGGCCATTAAGCAGCAGCAGGCAACCCTCGAAACGGCGCAGCGGGAACTCGAGGCAAACGTGGCGGCAAAGGTTAAGAGCGAGCGCGAGCGGATTGCCGCGGATGAACTGAAAAAGGCACGCGCGTCGATGGCCGACGAGTTTGAGGCCAAGGCCAGGCAACTCGCAGAACTGAATGAGCAGTTCAGCCAGAACAAGGCCAAGCTCGCAGAAGCCCAGAAAGCGCAGGCAGCGGCAATCGAGAAGGAGCGCGCGCTGGATGATAAGCTGCGCGAGGCAGATTTGATGGTTCAAAAGCGCATTGATGAATCGCTAGCCGCCGAGCGGGCCAAGGCGAAAAAGGAAGCCGAGGATTCACTGCACCTGAAGGTCTTGGAAAAGGAACAGACCATCTCCTCGATGGCCAAGCAGATCGAGGACCTGCGACGCAAAGCCGAGCAGGGTTCGCAGCAGACACAGGGCGAAGCGCTCGAGCTTCAATTAGAATCACTTCTGAAGTCCCGTTTCCCGCATGACACCATCGCACCTGTGCCAAAAGGAGAGTTCGGCGGCGATGTCCTGCAGCAGGTTTTCTCCCCGCTCGGGCAGTCGGCTGGCACGATCCTATGGGAGTCCAAGCGCACCAAGGCCTGGAGCGACGGCTGGCTGGCAAAATTGCGCGGCGATCAGCGCGCCGCAAAGGCCGAATTGTGCGCAATCGTCTCGACCGTGGTGCCGAAGGGTTGCGACGGGTTTGATTTTATCGACGGCGTATGGGTCATCGAGCCTCGCTGCGCCATTCCGGTGGCGGTGGCGTTGAGGCAGGGAATGCTCGATCTGGCCGCCGCCCGTCAGGCCGGCGAAGGGCAGCAGACAAAAATGGAACTGGTGTATCATTACCTGACCGGGCCGCGATTTCGGCAGCGGGTAAATGCGATCGTCGAGAAATTTTCCGAGATGCGGGACGACCTTGATAGAGAACGCAAGTTTATATCGAAGCAGTGGGCCAAGCGCGAAGCGCAGTTACACGCCGTCATCGATTCCACCGCCGGAATGTATGGCGATTTGCAGGGGATCGCTGGCAAATCGTTGGCGGAGATTGAGGGGCTTGAACCGAAGCTGCTGGATGATCAGACGGAGAATCGATAAGCTTTCGCGGTTCGCACCTCTGAACCTATGCTCGCTACTGATCGATCCGGAATGAACGCAAAGCACTCCGAACTACTCGCCGTCGCCCGTCAGCAAGCGCCCGCCGACCTGCTCTTGCGGGGCGGGCGCATCGTTAATGTATTTTCGGGCGAGATTGAGCTGGCTGATATTGCGATTGCTAATGGCCGTATCGCCGGAATCGGGCCGGGGTATCGCGCAAATGAGACGATCGATCTCAATGGCGCATTTGTTGCGCCCGGGCTGATAGATGCCCATGTACACATCGAAAGCTCGCTGTGTACCCCGCCGGAGTTCGCAAAGGCGGTTGTTCCCCGTGGGGTGACGACGGTGGTGACCGATCCACACGAGATAGCCAACGTCGCCGGCGCCGCGGGCATCGAACTGATGATCGAGTTGAGCCGTGGCCTGCCCCTCAATGTCATTGTAAACGCCCCAAGTTGTGTCCCGGCGACGCACATGGCCACCGGCGGCGCGAGTCTGGGCGCTGCCGATCTGGCGCAACTTCGCGCCACGCAAGCTGCGCACGGTCTGGCAGAGGTCATGAATTTCCCGGGAGTCATCAATGGTGATGCCGAGATGCTCGCGCGAATCGCCGCATTCCGGGGACGCCCGATCGATGGCCACGCGCCCGGCGTGCGCGGGGCCGCCCTCAATGCCTATGTGGCAGCGGGGGTCGGCAGCGATCACGAATGCGTCACCGTTGAAGAAGCACGGGAAAAACTCGCCCGGGGCCTGTATGTGCTGATACGCGAGGCGAGCAACGCTCGAAACCTCGCCGCACTGTTACCGCTGATTAACTCTCGCAATAGTCGAAGGATTTGCCTCTGCACCGACGACCGCCAGCCCGCCGATCTGCTCTCTGGTGGAGGTATTGATTACGCGCTTCGCCAGATCATTGCCGCCGGAGTCGATCCGGTTGAGGCTTTTCGAATGGTCACGCTCAACCCGAGCGAGTGGTTCTGCCTGCACGACCGCGGTGCGATTTCGCCGGGTCGTTTCGCTGATCTGATGGTGTTTGATGAGCTGTCCAACCCCGTGGCCAGGATGGTGTTTTCTTCGGGCCGTCTCGTAGCACGCGACTGCCGCCTGCTTCCCGATACCATGAACCTCCCCGCGGGGCGGCGGGCGGCGGCGGCGAGCGCCGATGGTGCGGGCCACATTGCGGCGTGCAGCATTCACTGGGATGCGGTTGACTTGCGCATCGCGGCAAAATCGGAGCGCGTGCGTGTGATCGGCGCGGTTCCAGATCAGCTCGTCACGCTTCCCCTCGTTTGCGTTCTGCCGGTGCGAGATGGCGCGGTCGTCGCCGACTTAACTCAGGATGTGTTGAAGATGGCGGTGATCGAGAGGCACCGTGGCACCGGTAATGTGGGCTTGGGGTTCATCAAGGGCTTTGGACTGCAGCGCGGTGCGATTGCCGGGACGGTGGCGCATGACCATCATAACCTCGTCGTGATCGGGGCCGACGACGAATCCATGATGACCGCGGCGCGCGCCGCGACGGCAACGGGCGGGGGTTTGGCCGTGGCGGTCGGTGGAAATGTGGTGGCTACCCTCGCGCTGCCCGTTGCTGGTCTGATGAGCGAGGCGCCGATCGAGGAGGTGCGCGACCAATATGCCGGCTGCATCGCCGCCGCCCGCGGGCTTGGCTCGACCCTGGCCGACCCGATGATGGCGATGAGCTTTATGGCGCTCGAAGTCATCCCCTCGCTTAAACTCACCGACCGAGGGCTGGTCGATGTTGAGCGTTTTCAGATCATTGACCTGTTTCCGTGAGCTAACTTCGAGTAAATGTAGGCAGACTCGATAAATTTATGCGCCCCCACACAGCATTAGTCCATTCCCGCGCGCGGGTTTCCCAGCGATACGCACTTATGCCGCTGGAGGGATATCCATTTTCAAAGTTGCCAACGTGGCCCGATGCCGAAGTGCGCGTATTGGCATCGCCGGCTTTGGGGGCGAACTTCGCTCAATTCCTCATCGATCTCCCCGCGGGGGGGCGTGGGCAGTTTCCTGCCGACGAACGGATTGAGACCTTTTGCTATGTCGTGAGCGGCAAAGGCGAACATCGCGAAGGGACGCGCGCCAAGCGGCAGATCGTGGCTGGGAGCTTTTCGCTTACTCCGCCGCGGGTTGCCAACGAGTTTTGTGCAAGCGAGCCTATGCGTCTGATGATCTTTCAGAAGCGATATCAGCCCTCACCCGGTATTCCGCTGTTCAGTGCCCTTCACGGCAATGAGCATGAGGTCGTTGCGGAACCCTGGGCGGAGACTGACAAGATCAAGCTGCAAACCCTCGTGCCCGACGATCTTCAGTTCGACATGGCGATGAACATTTTCACGTTCACCCCCGGCTTTGGCCTGCCGATTGTCGAAACGCACGTCATGGAGCACGGCCTGCTGTTTCTGCAGGGCAAGGGTGTCTATCAGTTGGGCGATGAGTGGATGGAAGTGCAGAAAGACGATTTCATCTGGATGGGTCCGTTTTGCCCGCAGAGCTTTTATGCAACCGGCGAGCAGCCCGCGAAGTATATCTACTATAAGGACGTAAACCGGGAGATTGGGCTTTAAGTTGGCAGAGGGCAGTCGGCAGAAGTGCGATTGCGACCTACCCGCCACCGCTTGCCCACTGCGCACTATGAACGAAAAAATCTATCGGGACGCTGATGTTGATGCGTCGATCCTGAATGGGAAAGTCATCGCCGTGATTGGTTACGGCATTCAAGGTAAGGCACAAGCTGCCAACGCGCGCGACAGCGGTTTCAAGATCATCATCGGCACCGGGCGAAGTGCGGAGGATGCGAAAGAGGACGGCTTCGATGCCTACTCAATCGCTGACGCGACGAAACGCGCCGACATTCTGTTGATCGAACTGGCCGACCCTGCCCAGCCACCGATCTGGAAGGCGGACATTGCGCCGCACTTGCGCGCCGGGCAGACGGTGATTTTTTGCCACGGGTTCAATGTGCTCTATGGGCAAATCGCGGTGCCGAAAGATCTGAACAGCGCGCTGTTTGTCCCCAACGCGCCCGGAAAGTTCGTTCGCGAGAAATACTTGAAGGGCGAAGGAATCTACGGCTGCGTGGCGGTGGATCATGACGCAACCGGCGATGCGCTCAAGATCGCGCTGGCGATCAGCAAGGCCGTCGGCAGCACGCGCGCGGGCGTGGTGGAGATGTCGTTTCAGCACGAAACCGAAGGGGACAACTTTGAAGAGCAGATCCTCTACGGCGGGGCGATTGCGCTGATGAAGGCGTGCTTCAATACGATGGTCGAGAACGGCTATCCGCCGAGCTTTGCCTATGCCAAGGCGATTCGCAGCCTGCGGAGCGTGATTGATGTGATGGACGAAATCGGCATCGAAGCGTATGTAAGTGGAGGTTGCAGCCGCACATGCGAGTTTGCCATCCGCACGCGTGGCCCGCGCGTCATCAACGAAGATGCGATCAGACAGATCTTCGCCGAAACCGAACAAGGTGAGTTCGCCCGCGATTGGATGCAGGAGTTTGCACTCGGCATGCCCACGTTGCACCGGATGCGACGCACCGGCGCAAACAGCAGAATGGAACAGACGGGCAGGGAATGGCGAGAGAAGTTTGGGAAGTGAAGTAGCGTGGGCGTATCGCCGACACGGGCGAGACGCCTGTGTCACGTTATGCAAATCAGCTCCGAACGAATTTCGCAAGACATCGAGGTCATCGCTGCGATGACCGAAACGCCCGGTGCCGGCCACAGTCGCCCTACCTTCACTGCGCAGTGGGCCGCGGCGCGCGATTACGTTGTGGAGCAGGCAGCCCGCGCCGGCTGCAAGCACCGCATTGATGCCGCGGGAAATGTTCACATTCGCCAGAAAGCGATTTCCTGGGATAGCAGGGCGTGGCTTTCGGGTTCTCATATCGATTCGGTCCCCAACGGGGGAAAGTTTGACGGCGTTGCCGGCATCGTCGTGCCGCTGGAGTTGCTTCGCGCCGCGAGTGATGCGGGGACCACGCTTCCGCTGGAGCTGATCATCTTTGCGGAAGAAGAGGGGACGACCTTCAACCTCGGCATGCTGGGCAGCAGGGCGTGGTGCGGTACTTTGGTTGAAGAGGCCCTGTGTGCACTTCGCAATCGGCACGGCCAAGACTATCTCGAGGCCGGCGCGCCATATGGTGTGGACGCCAGTCGAATCGAGTCCGATCGCATCAATCCTGATCATTACTGCGGCTTCATCGAAGTTCACGCAGAGCAAGGCCCGGCGATGTGGGAGCAGTCGGTTCCCGTTGCGGTGGTGACGGCTATCAACGGTCGCCGGCAGTACATCGTGACGATCGCCGGGCAGGCGAATCATGCTGGCAGTACGCCGATGAGTTACCGAAAGGATGCCCTCGCCGCCGCCGCGGGGGTGATGGCGAGCATGGAGGCGTGTGCGAAGGCGATGGCCGAGGAGCAACCCGGCACCGTGCTGACCGTGGGCCGAATGACCGTCGAACCCAATGCCATTAACGTCATTCCCGGAAAAGTCTCATTTTCCATCGATCTGCGCAGCAGCACCGATGCGATGATCAACCAATGTGACGGCGTCTTGCGTGGGATAATCGCAGGCATTTGCGACGAACGAAGGCTCGCGCACGAGATTACCGAAACAGAATCTCTACCCGCAAGGCCAATGCATCCCGCGGTGATTCAGGCGATCCGGAACGGCGCCCGGCGGGCGGGTGTCGACACAATGGGCCAAACCACGAGCGGGGCATTGCATGACGCTGCGATTCTCTCGTTCTGTGTCCCGGCGGCAATGCTCTTCGTGGCCAGCAAGGATGGAATCAGCCATAACCCCGCCGAGTTCAGCCGAGTGGAGGACATCGCGACGGCGGCGCGAATCGTGTGCGAGGTTGTTCAGCAACCGCTGGCAGTGAAAGCGATCCGACTCACACAGCTAAATCGCGCCGATCTTCAGGAGTTTGTCGGCTTGGTCGGTGGCGCATGGGAGCACTCGCCGTGGATCGCCGAACGCGCTTGGTCACGCCGGCCATTCTCCAGCGTTCAACATCTGCATGAGTGCATGTGCGATGCAGTGATTGTCTCCGATCGGCAAGCGAAGCTCGAACTCATCAACGCACATCCCGATCTTGTCGGAAAGCTCGCACAACAAGGCAAGCTAACCCCCGAAAGCACCCGCGAACAGTCGGCGGCGGGGCTGATGGAACTTGCGCCGGCGGAGGTTGCCGCGTTTGCGCGGTTTAATGCCGAATATCGTGAAAAATTTGGATTCCCGTTTGTGATTTGTGCCCGGGAGAACAAGAAGGCCGCGATTCTCGCTGCATTTCCGGTCCGACTTAGCCATTCAGCAGAGCAGGAAGTCGAGGCGGCACTCCATGAGATTCAGAAGATCGCTTACCTTCGGCTGGTCGATTTGATCGAGGAAGACTAATGAACGTACAGCTTTCTGAAAACGCGTATGGAAAATCGCAGGTGCGCCTCACCAAGGTGACCCGGCTTCCTGATCGTCATGAACTCAAGGAAATTTCGGCCGACATTCTGCTTGCCGGACAGTTCGATGCGTGTTACCTCACCGGCGATAACAGTGGCGTGTTGCCGACAGATACGATTAAGAACACAGTGTATGCACTCGCATCGTCCCATCCGCTCGAGAGTGTGGAGGCCTTTGCGCTGCATCTGTGCGACCACTTCATGAACCACAAGCAGATCCCGCATTGCACTTCGGCGACAGTCACGCTGCGAGAGAGCAGGTGGCAGCGAATTGAATCAAACGGCAAGCCGCACGCATGGGCATTTTCCTCCGGCGGTGATGAGAAGCGTATTTGCATTGTCACGCGAAGTCGCAACGCGATCGAAGTGCGCGGGGGTATTGAGGATCTTGTCGTGCTCAAAACGACTGATTCGGGATTCGTCGATTTCATTCGCGACCCGTTCACGACGCTGGTTGATACCACCGATCGAATCTTTGCTACCACGATTCGGGCGACCTGGAAGTATGCAGGGCATCATCAGGAGTGGTCGCAAGTCTATGATCGGATTCGGACGGCGATACTCGAGACTTTCAGTTCGCACAAGTCGCTGGCGGTTCAGCAGACTCTGTACGCAATGGGCGAGGCGGCGCTGTCCGCGACAGCTTCGATCAGCGAGATCGAACTCCAACTGCCGAATCAGCACCGGATCGCCTTTAACCTTGAACCGTTAGGATTGAAGAATGCAAACGAGGTTTTCGTGCCGACGACCGAGCCTTTTGGGATGATCACCGGCACCGTGCGCCGAAGTTGAAGCGCCGGCGGTCGACGCGGTTTATGCGATGGGATCGGAATCATTATGCCTGCAAAGCTGACGACGCATGTGCTGGACACCGCCGCCGGGAGGCCGGCTGCGGGAATGAAACTGGAACTGTTTCGGGCGGAGGGTGCAAAGTTGACGTTGATCAAATCGGCGCGCACCAATGCAGATGGCCGCCTGCCCGACCCTCTGCTGGAAGGTAAGTCGGTCCGCCGGGGGGATTACGTCCTCTTGTTTTATGTGGGCGACTATTTCGCAAAACGCCGGTCGCCCGACGCCCGAAAGTTTCTCAACCGCGTGCCGATTGTGTTTTCGGTGGCGGATGCGAAGGCGCACTACCACGTGCCGCTGCTGGTGTCTCCCTGGAGTTATTCGACTTACCGGGGGAGTTGAGCCTTGATCTACGACCTGGTGATTCGCAACGGTACAGTCGTGCGGCAAAGCGAAGCCGTGGCCGATGTTGCCATCGATGGAGAGTCGATCGTTGAAATCGCGCCTGGCATTTCTGGCAAGGGCAAGCTGGAAATCGACGCTGCGGGGCTGCATGTGTTCCCGGCGGGGGTCGATCCTCATGTTCACTTCAACGACCCGGGCAGAGCCGATTGGGAAGGCTTTGATACCGGCTCTGCCGCGTTGCTGGCCGGGGGCGGCGGGACATTTTTTGATATGCCTTTGAACAGTTCGCCCCCTACCCTCGACGGGCCGAGCTTTGACGCAAAGAGCAGTGCCGCCCTAGGTAAGTCATATGCTGATTTTGGCATCTGGGGCGGCCTCACCCCAGGAAATCTGGACCGCCTGGAAGAACTCGCAGCCCGAGGTGTGGTTGGCTTTAAGGCGTTCATGTGTGCTAGCGGCATTGACGATTTCGCGCGTGCCGATGACTGGGCGCTCTTTCAGGGCATGTTGCTGGCACGCCAACTCGGGCTGATCGTCGCCGTGCATGCCGAGAATCACGAGATCACCGCAGGCCTGCGAGAGATGGCCCGGCGGCAGAATCTCGCGGGTGTTCGGGAGTATTTGCGATCACGACCGCAGGTTGCAGAAAATGAAGCAATTGGTCGCGCGATTGCGATCGCGCGGGAGACGCAGTGTCCGCTGCACATTGTACATGTGAGCACGAGTCGCGGCGTGGAGTTGGTGGCTCGGGCACGCGAGGAAGGGGTCGATGTCACATGCGAAACGTGTGCGCATTATCTTGTGCTGTCGGCCGATGATGCGGTAAATCTTGGCGCGTTGGCAAAGTGTGCTCCGCCGCTGCGCTCGCCGGAAGATCAGAAGGCGCTCTGGGACCATCTTTCGCAGGGGCGGATCGATATTGTGGCGTCCGACCACTCGCCGGCACCTTTATCGATGAAGAGTTCGAGCAATTTCTTTGATGTCTGGGGTGGTGTGGCTGGCGTTCAATCGACCCGCGCCGCGCTGACGACACAGGCTCATCTCATCCCGCCGCCGCTGATCGCCCGCGTGACTTCGAGTAACCCGGCACGCCGTTTTGGGCTTCTGCGCAAGGGTGTGCTCGAACTTGGATTTGATGCCGATGTTGCATTGGTGAATCTGGGTGAGAGTTTCACCCTGACCCGGGAAATGCTGCTCGATCGTCACAAGCTAAGCCCGTTTGTCGGGCTGCGCTTTCGCGGCAAGGTCCGGCAGATGATTTTGCGTGGAAGAACGGTCTTTCAAGACAACGACATTATCGGCCCACCCGCAGGCCGGCTGGTTCGGCCCGGATGAGGCTAAATTATCGCTAACCTTCGGTCGATAGACAGTTTATCTCGCTGCGGGTAGGCTTTTTGTCATCGCCGAGCGCGTTCCCACCGGCCCAGTTTGGTCGGCGGCGTGTTCGATTTTTTTGCCTTAAGACTCATGCCGATCTGGTTGTTGTCGCAAGCTTCCCCTCCTGTCACCACCCCGGCATTTTCGGTGGACGATGTTCTATCGCCTTATGTGTTTGTTTTTTACGCCGCATTCATCATTAGCTTCATTTTTACGCCCGTCATGAGGCGTGTGGCGACGTATTACGGCATCATCGATAAACCCGACGGCGTGCGAAAGATGCACCGGAAACCAGTCGCCTACCTCGGCGGAGTTGCGGTGTTTCTCGGCTGGATCAGCGGGCTGGCGATGAGCCAGTTTCTGTATATGCATCGCGCCGCACCCGGGCTTGATCTGCATGTGGTGATCCCATGGAGCATTGTGGTCGGCGCAACCGTGATCGTGCTCCTTGGCCTCTTCGACGATACCCGCGGCATTCGCGCATCGACCAAGATCGGCGGGCAGGTGTTGGCGGCAGTACTGTTGCTGATGAACGGCGTCGGAACACAGGCCACGCTGCCATTTCTGAAGCCAATCGCGCTTCGCACGTTTAACTGGTTTGGCTGGCCGGACGCGGGAATTGTGCCGGAGTGGGTCGTGGTATCGACTAGCTGCGCGCTGGTGGTTGCGATCATCGTATTCTGCTGCAACGCGACCAACCTTATGGACGGGCTTGACGGCCTTTGTGGCGGGGTGACGACGATCGTTGCTTTTGGCTATTGCATTCTCGCGGTCAACCTTGCGATGTGGGGCGATGGTGCTGGGGCCAATTGGGATGCGGCTCGCGTCGTGCTGGCACTGGCACTGCTGGCGGCGGTGGTCGCGTTTGTGCCCTATAACTTCAACCCGGCGAGCATCTTCATGGGCGATACCGGGAGCATGTTCCTCGGATTCACCTGCGGGCTGATGATTATCCTGCTGGCAGAAGTGCACAGTCGATGGGCCTTGGCGGCGCTTGTGATGTTCAGCCTGCCGATTTTGGACACAAGTCTAGCATTTGCAAGACGTTATGTTAATGGTCGGCCTCTGTTTTCGGCCGACAAGCAGCATTTGCATCATCAGTTGGTGGCGCGGGGCCTGTCTGTAAAGCAAGCTGTGATATTGAGTTATGCGCTGGCGATCGGTTTTGTGCTGCTCGGCACGGCGATGGTGTTCATTCGCACCCGCTACGCGGTTGCCACGTATCTGGTCATCTTCGGTTCGATCATCGTTGCGGCCTATAAGATGGGGATGGTGCACGAGCGGACGGTCGTCGTTGATCGACCTAAACCCTTTGACGAAGATACTTTAGGCGAAGGTGCAACAGCCAAGCCCCTGACCCCAATCGACGACGGCGGGGTGCTGGAAGTGCGACCCGCCGTCGCCGAAGAGCTGCGCCCCGTCTAACCCGCCTGACTCACCGGAAAAATGGTTTCGGTTCAAAGGTCAGTCCCCCTCCCGTTTGACCGATGTACTCGATACAGACGGGCTGCCCGGGAGCCGGACGATCGGCTATACTCTTCGGCCCGACTCTTTGGATGAAAGTGCAAGATAAGGACTCGTTATGGACGTGACAATCATCGGCTGTGGTTATGTAGGTCTGGTCACCGGCGTTTGCCTGGCGCACACGGGTCACACCGTGCGTGGAGTGGAGAAGGATGCTAAGAAGCTCAAGATGCTCCTCAGCGGGGAGTGCCCGATTTTTGAGCCTGGCCTTCACGATCTGCTCCGCGAGACACAACAGAGCGGGCAGATCACATTCACAGACAATGTAAAATCGGCGGTGAAGGATGCCGAGGTAGTTTACCTTTGCGTTGGCACGCCACCCAAGGCCGATGGCACGGTGGATATGTCATTTCTCGAAGGCGCGGGCAAGGAAGTATGTGACGCGCTGGCCGAACTCAACACCGAGTTTCTCACGACGATCGTGGTTAAATCGACCGTCCCTGCGGGAACCAATCGCAAGCTCCACAACTTTCTCAAGCAGCAGACCAAGGCGAATGTCGCCGTCGTCAGCAACCCCGAATTCTTGAAAGAAGGCACCGCGGTCGCCGACTGCCTGCGGCCCGATCGGATCGTCATCGGCGGCGAAAGCCCTGAGGCGTTTCGAATGATGCGCCGGCTTTACGACACCCTCGTCGAGCAGGAAGAAAACTTCATCACCATGAATTGGGAGAGTGCCGAACTGACTAAATACGCCGCCAACAGCATGCTCGCGGCGCGCATCAGCTTCATGAACGAGATGACGATTCTCTGCGAACATTACGGCGCCGACGTGGAAGACATTCGCAAGGGCATCGGCAGCGACAGCCGAATCGGCCCGGCGTTTCTCCGTGCGGGCTGCGGTTACGGCGGAAGTTGCTTCCCCAAAGACGTTGCAGCGATGGAGCACATCTCGAAGCACGCTGGCTATGACAATCTCTTCGTCAACGCCATTCAAACCGTCAACAAGAATCAGAAGAAGCGGTTTGTGGACAAGATTCAGGAAAAACTTGGCCGTCCGATCAAGGACGCGACCATCGCCGTCTGGGGCCTGGCGTTTAAGGCCGATACCGATGATATCCGCGAAAGTTCGGCGATTGACGTCATCACCTATCTGCTGGAGCGCGGCGCGAGCGTCAAGGCACACGACTACAAGGGCATGGATAACATGAAGCAGTTGTTCGGCGACAAGGTAGAGTGGTGCGCCGATCCCGTCACCGCCGCCGCCGGGGCGGATGCGGTTGCCCTATGCACCGATTGGCCGCAGTACACGACGCTTCCGTTCCGGAAAATCAGCGCCACGATGAACATGCCGATCATTTTCGATGGCCGCAACTGCCTGAACCGCGATGTAATGCGCGAGAACGGCTTCCAGTATTACCCCATCGGCCGCCCGCCGGTGGAACAGCACCTGCGTTTGAAGCAGCGTGTGTGAATGGAAGCAGCAGGTTAGAATCAATTGAAAGCAAGGCCCGCGATTTCAGTCGCGGGCTTTGCGTTTAGGTCATGGGCGAATCCGCAGTTCCATCATCCGCAGCCCCGCTCAACGTCCTGCACGTCTGTGCAGGGAATCTGTTTGGTGGTGTTGAACGGTTTCTCATTACGCTCTGGGAGCAACGCGCCCTCTGCCCGGAAATGCGGCCGCAGTTTGCGGTTTGCTACGAAGGTGAACTGTCGCGCCGGCTGCGTGCGCTGGGGGCGGATGTCGAGAATATCGGCCCAGCACGATTCGCCCGCCCGTGGACACTATGGGCCACCCGGCGGAGGGTGAAACGCGTCATCGCCAAGCGGTCGGTCGACGTGACCGTTTCGCACGGTTGCTGGCCGCATGCGGTACTTCAGGCGGCTACGGGAGTGCGGGCAATCTTCATGCATGACACCGTGCGTGGCATGCATTGGCTGGAACGACGGGCGATGGCGGTTCCCACGCATCTTGCGCTGGCCAACAGCCGGTTTACGGCAGGTCAGCTGCCCGGCGGGGCGTTTTGTGGCGCTGATGTGGCGACCGTCTATCTGCCGTCGCCGCGGGTAACATCGAGCACCGCGCCATCGACTCGCGCAACGCTGCGATCCGCCTTAGACACCTGCGACGGCGCGGTCGTCATCATCATGGCCTGCCGCTGGGAACCGTACAAGGGCCACTTGATCTTGCTTAGAGCGCTTGCGCAGCTCAAAAAGCCAGTACCTTGGAACATGTGGATCGCCGGGGGGCCACAGCGGCCGCAGGAAGTGGCATTCCAACAGTCAGTTCTGGATGAGGCGCGGCGTTGCGGAATTGATTCTCGCCTCCGGCTGCTCGGGCAGCGAAGTGACGTCTCTTCACTGTTGGCCGCAGCGGATATTCATTGCCAGCCAAATCTCGCGCCCGAGCCGTTTGGATTGACATTCGTTGAAGCGCTGGATGCCGGGCTGACGGTCATCACAACCAACCACGGCGGGGGGGCAGAGATTCTCTCACCCGACTTCGGGTTATTAACCCCGCCAGGTGACGCTAATGCCCTCGCCAACGCGCTGACGCGCGCGATCGAGTCAAAGGCGCTGCGCGACGACTTTGCAAGCCGCGGACCCGCGCGTGCCAGAGAGCTATGCGACCCGGCCAGGCAGTTGCCCGCCCTGTACGATCTGCTTCGGCGTGCTCACGATGTCGCTCACCGGTGCTGAACGATGAATCGCTCCACCGACGCCATTCTCGCACAAGATGACGAAGCACTTCTGCGCGAGTGCCGCGTCAGTTTCTTCAAGTCTGGCGGGCCGGGTGGGCAGAAGCGGAACAAGACTTCTTCCGCGGCGACGATCATCCACACGCCCACCGGCATTGAAGCGCAGAGCAGCGATTTCCGCACGCAGGCGGAGAATCGCGTACGCGCGCTGCATCGGCTGCGCTTTAAGATCGCCGCGGCAATGCGGACGACGATTGAGAAACCCTTCTATCAGCCCCCGGAATGGGCGGCCGCATTCAAAGGCGCGGGTCAGGTGCGGGTGAACGTGAAAAACATCGCTTTCGCACGCGTCGCGGCGCACCTGCTTGATCTCCTCGCAGCTGCCGACGGCAAGGTGTCCCCCGCGGCGGCATTATTGGGCGTTTCTTCCTCCAGTTTTGCCCGCCTTTTGAAGCAGGAGCATGGAATATGGGACGCTGCCTGCCGCATTCGCAGACACGCTGGGCCGCCAGCGAGTGCCTCCCGAATCTGATGCACGCGGGCGAGATATATCGTAGATCATCCAGAGACCGGCCCAGGCGTTTAACCGGTGCTTCGGAGGCTGATATGATCTGCACAACGAGTCGTAAGCGATTGTTCTCTGCAGTGGTAGCTGTTGCGGCGGCGCTGGCCCCATCAAACACCGGCCTTGCCGGCGATGATTCAGGCGAAGACGGTAACGCGGCGCCGTTTCTCCGTGTCTGGCAGGTGCAGGTAACACCGGATCAACCCACTGCTCAGGCAGGCAAGTTCGCCTTTAACGACCTGATGGTTTTCGAAGAAGACGGCTTCTTCACCGCCGAGGCATTCGGGCCGATGGGCTATGGCCGGTCGGAGTACACCCTGACGCCGCTCAGCGCCACCGCAACCGGGTTCACAACCACGCTTGCCAACGGCGAGAGTGTGGTCGTCTGGAATGGCGTGCTTCAGAACAGCCGCATTGTCGGCACGCTGGTCTGGAGCAGAGCCGACGGTTCAGTCGGCACTTACGACTTCTCCGCAGCACCTGCGGAGTGATGGCACCGAAAGTAGTTCGGCAAAGCGATAAGTATCGTGCAACTGCCGCGGCGCGGTAAAGTGCCTTCGTGGCACACCGCGACGAATGGAAGAGCTTAAATCAGCAAATCGAAAGCTGCACCCGGTGCCCGCGCTTGCGAATGTACTGCGCGGGCATCGGCCTGACCAAGCGGCGCGCGTACGCGGATGAAACATATTGGACGCGGCCCGTCACTGGCTTCGGCGATACCCGAGCGCGGATCTGGATCATCGGCCTTGCGCCCGGTGCGCATGGTGCCAATCGAACCGGCAGAGTGTTCACCGGCGACCGCAGCGGCGATTTTCTGTTTGCCGCGCTGCACCGAGTTGGCTTGGCGAGCCAGTCTGCGTCGAGTCATCGCAATGACGGTTTGCGGCTTCGCGATGTTTACATTTCGGCGTCGGTTCGATGCGCCCCGCCGGGCAATAAGCCACTTCCGGGCGAGGTGATCGAGTGTTCGCCGTACCTTGATCGAGAATTTGATCTGCTTCGAGGGAAGAAGGTGCTTCTCGCGCTCGGTGGAATCGCCTGGCGCGCTTCGCTGGACCTGCTGGCCCGGCACGACCAAGGAGCTATCGCGGGTAGGTTTGCAGAATCCGAGGCAAAACTACCGCAGCCGAAGTTCGCTCACGGCGCTTGCGCGCAACTTGCCGATGTTACGTTACTGGGTTCGTACCACGTCAGCCAGCAGAACACTTTCACCGGTCGTTTGACGGAAGTGATGTTCGATTCAGTACTTAGGCGCGCAATCGCCATCGCTGACGGCCGGGCAAACATCCGTCCATCCGGATGAATCATGTTGTCAAGTTGACATCGCCGATCTGGTCGATAGTATCTTCATCACAACTGAATACGCCTCCTTATCGAGAGTGGTCGAGGGCTAGGGCCCGATGAAGCCACAGCAACCGGTAAAGTGTGATGACCTCACAGTTTGCGCCCGGTGCTAAATCCCTCCTGCGATGCCCGTCTTGGTGTTGTGGGAAAGATAAGCGGAAGCTCAAGACGCACACGACTTGACGCCTCTTCTTATCGAAGAGGCGTTTTGCGTTAGTGCGTTTCTTGCCTCCACGGCACGCCGGGCTGTTCGCTATGAACAATTGCCCGGATTGCTGTCGCGGCGGGCGAAAGGAGTATTCGCAGATGTCATTTGTCGAAGGTTTACAGTGTCGTGAGTGTGGCCGCAGGTCGGAGGCCCGGGCCGTTCACGTTTGTGAAGATTGCTTTGGGCCTTATGAGGTCGTTTACGATTACGCCGCGCTGCGGAGAACTGTGACGCGCGAGAAAATCGCCACGGGGCCGCGAAATGTCTGGCGGTGGGCTGATTTGCTCCCGGTGGATAAGCCGGTGACGGGTTTTCATTCCGGCAACACGCCTCTTCGCCGCGCCGATCGGCTTGCAGAAGTGCTCGGCTGCTCGGAACTGTATATCAAGGACGACTCGGCCAACTACCCGACTTACTCCTATAAAGAGCGCGTCGTTTCGGTGGCGATCAGCAAAGCCGTCGAGTTCGGATTCGATACCGTCGGCTGCGCGAGCACCGGCAATTTAGCCAACAGCGTCGCGGCCCACGCGGCGGCGGCGGGGCTTCAGTGCTTTGTCTTTATCCCGCATGACCTTGAGCAGGGCAAAGTCGTCGGGTCGCAGGTGTTTGGCCCGAGTGTCGTTCGCATCAAGGGCAATTACGACGATGTGAACAGGCTCTGCTCTGAAATCGCCGACAAATACGGCTGGGCAATTCTAAACGTCAATCTGAGGCCGTACTACACCGAAGGTGCCAAGACCTTTGGTTACGAAATCGCCGAACAGCTCGGGTGGAAACTGCCGAAGCACACGATTCTTCCCGTTGCCGGCGGGACAATCTTGCCAAAGGTTCATAAGGCTTATCAGGAGTTGATCGACCTGGGATTGGTTGAAGACAGCAACGGCGGGAGCAGGTTCTATGCCGCGCAGGCCGCCGGGTGCAATCCGGTGGTCACGGCGATCGAGAAGAATATCGATGTGATTGTGCCTCAGAAACCACGAACCATTGCCAAGAGCATCGCCATCGGCAACCCAGCCGACGGTTTCTATGTCTATAACGCTATCAAGCAGTCCGGCGGGCATGGTGCGAGCGCCACCGACCAGGAGATTGTCGATGCCATCAGACTGCTTGCCACCACAGAGGGCATCTGGACCGAACCCGCCGGCGGAACAACGCTCGCTGCGGCGATTAAGCTCATCAAATCGGGTCGAATTCCGAAAGATGAGTCGATTGTCATCGGGATCACAGGAAATGGCTTGAAGACCATCGAAACGCTCGGCGGTAGCCTGCCCGATAGCGAGCCAATCGGTGCCAGCCTGAACGAATTTGATCGCCGACTGAACGGCAAGGCCTCTATCGAGGAAGCCGTGCTGGCGGGAGCGATATAGGAATGGATGAAGTGTGAACGCTGGAGATTGGCTGCAATGCCTCGATTCATCGTTCAGCACTCATCTGCAAGATCCGTTCACAGAAGCGTGAGGTTAAAAATGTCAGTCAAAGTTCGAATCCCCAGCCCGCTGCGGAGTTTTACCGATGGGGCTGACGTGCTGCAGTTTGAAGGGGGTAGCGTCGGCGATGTGCTTGGTCAACTCACAGCCCGCGCCGGTGGCATCGAAAAGCGCCTGTTTAAGTCGCCTGGCGAGTTGAACCGGTTTGTGAACGTCTATGTCAACGACGAAGACATTCGATTCCTCGACAATCTGGCCACGCATGTGAAGCCGGGCGACGAAATCAGCATCGTTCCAGCGATTGCGGGGGGCTGATGTGTTTCTAACAGCCTCGCTCCGCCCATTCTCAACCGCCGCGACTCCGAGGCTGGCAAGTGCGCGGCCTTGGTAGCGCAACATTCCGGCGAACTTTGACGTTGCATTCGGCATTTTCCCGATACAATCAGCAGGTCGAACACTTCATGCTTCTTAGCAAGGACGCTTTGGAGAATTGCCGTGCGAAATGCGATCAATCAGATCGGGTTGATGCTCATGATCTTGTCGGCTGCGGTTATCGCGGCGCAGTTGTCGGCGGGGGATGCGGCACCCATTGCCGATCGACCGGCGGCGTCGGTGGTGCGGTTTGATGACTTCGCCGTTGGCGACGAGGTAACGGCGGTCTGCGAGCCGGGCGAGTTTGATATGACTCCGCTCAACCTCTGCGGCAGCGTGCTCCTGCTGGATGATGAGATGCTCATTCTCAAGCAGGGTGACGAACTGCATCGGGTGCGCCGCGACGAGGTTGTTGCGCTTTATCACAGGCAAGAATAGCCCCGCCGTATCGCTCGACCGCGGGAGTCGGTACAACTCACCTCACTGTGGCCCACGACCTTCCATCTCGCATCGTTGATCTTATCAAGCACCCCAATTACCGCCCCCAGCGGCCGCGAAAGCTGGCCAAGGCGCTGGATGTAGCCGGTGAATCGCATTACGGCGCGTTTCGGGACGCGCTCCGCGAGTTGATGCATGAAGGCCGAGTGGCCCTCGGTGCCGGCGGGGCGATTGTGCTGCCGGCGGCGAAACAGGCCAGCAATCGCATCATCGGGCACTACCGCCATAACAAGCGCGGCTTCGGCTTTGTCGTCCCGACCGACCCGACTGGCCACGAAGACCTGTTCATTCCCGAAGGCAATCACGGCGGGGCCATCACCGGTGATATTGTCGCAGCAGTCATTACCAGTCGGAGCCAGCGCGACGGTAAACAGATGTTTACCGGCAGGGTGATCGAAGTCATCGAGCGAACCCATCAGACATTTGTGGGTACGCTTCAGAAGGTGCACGGCGAATGGATGATGTTCCCGGACGGCAACACCCTCACCCAGCCGGTGCTCACCCCCGACGCCGCGACCCGCCACATCCGCGCGGGCACCAAGATTGTGGTCGAGCTTACGCAATGGCCCACCGACAGCACGCGCCCGCAGGGTGTCATCACCGAAGTCCTGGGCGCGGCGGGTGAGAAGGATGTGGATCTCAAGAGCGTCATCGTGCAGTTCAATCTGCCGAGCAGTTTTCCGGATAGCTGCAAGCGCGAAGCGACCAACGCCGTAGCCACGTTCGATCCGCAGGAGGAAACGGCCAGCCGGCTCGATCTGACCCGCGAAGTGATCTGCACGATCGACCCGGACGACGCCAAAGACTATGACGACGCCATTTCACTCACGCCGACCGATGACGGTTTGATCGAACTCGGCGTGCACATCGCCGATGTTTCTTACTTCGTTCGCGAAGGGTCGGCGCTCGATGAGGAGGCCTCGAAACGCGGCAACAGCACCTACTTTCCCGGTTTCGTGATACCAATGCTGCCCGAAGTGCTCAGCAACGGTGTGTGCAGCTTGCAGGAGGGCGTGCCGCGGCTTTGCAAGAGCGCGTTTATCACGATCGGGGAGGATGCGAAGCCCGTTCGCACCCGATTTGCCAACACGATCATCAAGTCGGCCCGGCGGCTGCGTTATACCGAGGCGCAAGACATCATCGACGGCAAGAACGACATCCGCCATCCCGATGGATCGCGCCGGCGCAGCGATTACCCGCGCGCGGTGGTCGATCTGTTGATGCAGATGGACGAACTGGCCAGGCGCATCCAGAAGCGCCGTCACGCCGCCGGGCAGTTGGTGCTGAATCTGCCGGAAGTGGAGTTGGTTCTCGATCAGGATGGCAAGGTGATCGATGCGGTGCCCGAAGACACCAGCTTCACGCACACACTGATTGAGATGTTCATGGTCGAAGCCAACGAAGCAGTCGCAAGGCTGTTGGACCGGCTGAATGTCCCCTTCCTCCGTCGTACACATCCCGAGCCTGAGATTCAGGGCAGCGAGCGTTTACGGCAGTTTGTACAAGTGGCGGGCCATCGATTGCCCAAGGTGCTTGACCGGCATGCGATTCAGGCACTGCTGAAGTCGGTCAAGGGAACGCCGGAAGAGTTTGCCATCAATCTCGCGGTGCTCAAGAGCCTCACGCGCGCCGAGTACGCACCCAAGCCGATCGGCCATTATGCACTGGCAAGCGACCACTATTGCCATTTCACCTCGCCCATCCGGCGGTATGCCGACCTGACGATTCATCGATTGCTCGATGCATACTTCGATGCCGGTGGGGCGCGTGAGTTCAGCCCCGCGGGCAAGTCGCGCGGGGCGGGGAAGAGGGTGCGCATCGATCCGGAGGATGTTCCGAGCGTTGAGGATCTGGTTCAGACCGGCAAGCGCATCAGCTTCACAGAACGCCGTAGCGAAGATGCCGAACGCGAACTGCGGCAAGTGAAGATCCTCACGCTCATGCAAGGCCGTATCGGCGATGAGTTTGCGGGCGTGGTCACGGGAATCACCAACTTCGGCATTTTCGTCCAGATTCGCGAGTATCTTGTCGACGGGTTGATTCGCTACGAAGATCTGCTCGACGACTGGTGGGATGTAGACGAGCGAGGCGGGCTGGTCCGCGGGCAGCGGACGGGGACACGCATCAAGATTGGCGACTTTGTGAAAGTCGTGGTCGTGAAGGTAGACTTACCCCGCCGGGAACTCGGGTTGCACATCAGCCAACTAGCCGAGCAATCCCGAGGCGTCCCGTTGCACGGTACGCAGGCAGCCAAGAAGAAGGGCAAACGCGGGACGAATTTCGGAACCGGTAAGAAGCACAAGACCCGCCGGCCGAAGGAGCAGAAGAAGAAAGGCCGACGGCCGAGGCGGTAGGACGGTTCAGTAACGGAGGCGGTAGGATTCGAACCCACGGTACCCTTGCGGGCACTCCGGTTTTCAAGACCGGCGCATTCAACCACTCTGCCACGCCTCCAGTGAACGATCAGGTTATCTGTCGGCCTGGTGTGAGTCAACGTCAAACTGTTCGACCCGAGTTGCCTCTGACCCGAGGAGTTTAGCCATGCCAGCAACGATCAAGGCGGTGCACCCAGTTTTGATGGCGCGCGATGTGAACGAATCGGTGGCGTTTTTTGCGCGCCTCGGGTTCGCCTCGGTGTTTCTTGATAGCCCCGCCGCGCCGAGATACGCCTGCGTTCGGCGCGATGGGGTGGAGCTTCACCTGCAGTGGCACGACGCCGCCGACTTTCCGCCGGGGCTGGATCGACCGACTTATCGGTTTTATGTGGATGATGTAGACTCGTTGTTTGCCGACTTTGCCGCGGCCGGCGGGCTTAGCCCTTCCTCGGCGGTGCGCGATACAGCCTGGGGCACGCGAGAGTTCCATCTTCACGACCCGGCGGCGAACGGGTTGCAGTTTTACCAGGCAACCTGAATCAGTCAGTCCTGTTTGCAAGAGACGTCTTTTGAAGAGCAGTCTTACAAGGCACCTGTGCAATGGATGACATCGCCGGACAGCTTTTACTCGCTTTCGAGGGCCATCAGGTCGAGCAGATTCGTCAAGCCCTCGACGACGGGGCGAGCGCGGCGTTGCCAGTCCGCGGCAAGCGGCCGCTTGATTGGCTGCTCGGTGAGTATACCCGTTCCGATCGACTCGGCGATTGCATCCGTTTGCTCCTTGATCGCGGCGCAACTTTGGACGATCCGGTTCTGATGCCGGTTCTACTTGACGATGGTGCCGCGGTCGCGGCAGCGGTGCGGGTGTCGCCGTCTCTGTTGCAGCATCGAACGTCATTGCGGTCCGCGTTCACGCCCCTGATCGGCGCGACACTTCTCCATGTTGCAGCAGAGTATGGAAATCTGAATGCAGCTCGCGCGCTGATCGAAGCGGGTGCCGATGTAAACGCGACCGCGGCCGTCGACGAGCATGGGCTGAATGGGCAGACGCCGTTGTTCCACACTGTGAACTCGCATGCCAACCGCTCCGCGCCGATCATGCGGCTCTTGCTCGATGCCGGCGCACACGCTGATATCCGGCTCGCGGGCATTACCTGGGGCAAGGGGTATGAGTGGGAAACGGCGATGTTTGATGTAAGCCCGATCTCCTACGCACAGATGGGCCTGCTCCCGCAGGTTCATCGCACCGAATCTGACATCTATGCCAACCTGTCGCTGCTTCTGGCGGCGGCGGGGAGAGTCGTGCCCCCACTCGAGAATCTGCCGAATCGATACCTGCGACGCTAACCATCGGCGCATCGCGAGACTCCGTATCGCGATACCATGGCAAGCATCCGCGTAAGTGTCTGCATACCCTTGATTTGGACGGCCGTGCATGGCTCATCGCCTTTCCAATATATCGGAAATCCGTACACTGGATCGATCTTGAATCGCTCTTTTGTCCGGAGGACCGTTCCATGGATGTCTCACCAATCGATTCGTACAAGCTTCTTTCCCCGCGGCGCAATTCGAGTGCTGCCACGGATTTGGATTCGCTCGTGGCCGAGCAGATGCAGCATTTTGGCATCGACGCGCGCACCGAGTACGGGCTGACGCTTGCGCGAATTGCCCGCCGCATTTACGAAACGCACGCCGACCTGAACGACCTCTGGCGGATGACGCTGCAGACCATTGATTCGCTCGATCGTTCCGACCGTATTGCCTACTTCAATGCCAAGAAGTTCCTCTGCTTCCAGCTCGCCAAGGTGATCGACAACCTTCAGCAGCCGACTCGCCGGACCTATCAGAGCCTGGGCTATTCGCTCAGCTCGCAGACCGCCAAGGGGCCCTACTCGCCGTTTGACAATATCACCGCGATGTTCAGCGCCACGCCGGTGATCACACGCACCGCGACATACATCTATGCCTGTGCCGAGTGGATCGAAGATGCGTTTCAGGGCAAGGAGATGCTGCTCGAAGTGTATGCGCGGTTTCTCAACCCCACGAGCGTGAGCCTGGCCAACTACATCGTCGATCTCGAATGCGGGCCTTACGCCACCGACTACATGGCGTGGAATTTCAGCAGCGGCATGGCAGCGATCGATTGTATCTTGTCGCATGTGCTCGGGCGCGAAGACATCGTTATCCATGCGCGAAACATCTACGGCGGGGCGCATCAGCTCATTCATGACTGGTTTGCCAAGCCGGGCAATCTCAATGTCGGTGTCGAGTTTTTTGATGGCTACGACGCGCCGGCATTCGAGAAAAAGCTGGCAGAAGTGCAGGGCAAGTATGCCGATCGATTGAAAGAGGGGCGGAAGATTTACGTCTATCTCGAATCGCCTTGCAATCCACATGGCTATGTGCTGGATGTTCCTGCGATTTGCAGGTCGGCCCATGCACACGGCTTGCGCGTGATTCTCGATGCCACCGTCGGCACGCCGTTTCTGCATCGGCCCCTGCAGCGCAAAGACCCCGCCGAGCGGCCGGACTTCGTCATGCACAGCTACACGAAAGACATCAGCGGCACGGGAAGCGTTCTCGCCGGCGGGGTGATCGGTCGGAATGAAGACATGTTCATTCCCAAGGGCCAGAGCATGAACGGCGTGAACTGGGATCAGACGATGTTCTGGAACGTGTACTACGTCAAAGGGGGTGTGCTGAATGCCGACGCAGCGTTTGAAGTACTGCAGGGAGCAAAGACACTCGAAGGGCGCATGTTGACGAAGGTGATCAACACGCAGGTGCTCGCTCAGTTTCTTTCGAGTCATCCGCAGATCAGGGTGCGCTGCAACGCGCTGCCGACCGATCCGAACCATAAGCTGATGCGGCAGCAACTGCACCTGGGCATGCCGGCACCGCTTTTCACTGCCGATTTTGGCGAGATTCCGCGCGAGGTTTTTCAACGGTTTTTCGACAGCCTGTCGCCGACGTTTGGCCACATGATCAGCCTCGGCCAGAGCAACACGATCGTTGCATGCCCGGCACTCACCACCCACAGCGAGCTTAACGCGCAGCAACTTGCCGAAGCGGGCATCAGCCCGACGATGGTGCGGATTGCGGTGGGTGATGAGAATCCGATCGATCTCATCCATCATCTCATCGCCGCGGCGGAGTCGGCGATCGACCCTGTGCTGCCCGGTTTCTCCGCGAAGTTTCCGGACGCTGCGAAGGTAAGAGCCATCATTCGCGAGACTTATCTTGCCACGCATCAGAAGTACGTCGAGTCGCGGCTGGCTTAGCGGTGACGACGCGCAGTTTCGGTGGAATGGTCTGGCCTGGTTCATCGGTTTTCCATCGCATCCTTCACCGCGCGCATGCCGACTCGGGCGGTGAAGTCGGTCGAGTCGATTTCGGCTGCCTTTTCGTAGGCGGCCAGCGCTTCCTCAAGCCGGCCCGCTTCGGCAAGGGTAGCGGCGAGGTTGGTCCAGGCGACCCCGGCGCGCGGGTTCAGCGCAAGCGACTCGTGATAGGTGGCAATCGCCGCGGCGGGGTCGCCGTTGGCGGCTTCGGCCTCAGCGCGAGCGAGGAGGACGTCGGCGTGGGTTTTTCGCGTGATTTCCACGTCCTTCAACGCGCGTGCCCTCTCTGCAAGCGAAATCGCGCCAGAGATATCACCTGCTTTCGCCAGTTGAGGTGCGAGGTTGTTCATCGACGACCAGCTTCCAGGGTTCACCGTTAGATTGTGCCGAGCCATGGACTCGACCGACCGCCAGGTGCGCGCCTGCTGGCTCGACAGCACAATCGCGGCGATACAAATCCCAACCAGAATAATGAAGCACTTCCGAGGGAGAGACGCTGCGATGAGTGCCGCGCCGAGCATGCCGAGGTAAACGTAGTGATCGCCGACGGTTGAATAAATCTGGAAATCAAACGGCAGCAACCCCAGCACAGGCAGCATTGCAACGAAGAAGATGCCAAGCCCGATCGACAGCGGTCGATACCGCTTCCACGTCGCCGCACACACGATGCTCACCGCAGTCAGGAACGCGAAGTGAAGCAGCGAGGAAGATCGTTCCACAACGGCGGCGGGGGTGTGGCCATAGTCGAACGCGAGACTCATCGGCCAGACGAGTTTGACGAGGTAGAAGCCGAGGCTGAATAGCACGACCGAACCCCGCGCCGCCGGGCCGTAATCGGTCCCCGGATAGCCTTGCTGAACCAGTTTTGCGACGACCATGACAGGGATCGCAACGATGATCCACGGCAGGCATCGCAACAGCGCCGCGCGAAGCGGCACGCCGCGCAGCCCGGTATCGAGGAGTATCGCAATCGCCGGCAGGGTGACTGCGGAGGGTTTGCTGAGCATCGCCGCCAGCGCCAGGAGTGTGGCGATCCACCACCGTCGGCGACCGGGCATATCCGAGGTGTGGACCACCAGTGCCGCTATGCCGAACACCCCTGCCAGCAGGTCTTTTGTAGCCGATGCCCAGCACACGGTCTCCACCTGCAGCGGGTGCGCCACATAGATCGCTGCGCCGGCGAGCGCCATCAGAGGTTCCTTCACCAGCTTGCGCAGTAACTCGAAGCACCCAAGCCCGGCAAGCGCGTGAAGGAGCACATTGAGGGAATGGAAAACGCCGGGCCGGAGGATGGTTGCCCCGTCTTCGTCAGTCGCGCGGGCGAACAGCGCCGCCATCCACCAGACAGTTTGCGTTACCGGCACATACAGGTCGAACTGCGAATGCGTCCAGTAGAACGCAAGGTTTTCAATGGTCGGATCGAGCAGCCGAGGGTTGCGCGCCAGCACATCGTTGTCGTCCCACCCCGAGAACTCGAACGCGATCGACGGTGCAAAAAGGGCGACAGCGAGAACGCAAATTGTCCCGCGCATGAGCCATGTCGATTGCGGGGCAAGCGGCGAGCTGTTGTTCACCTCAATCAAGTTACGCTCGCAATTGAATTTCGATGACTGCCGAATGCCCGCCGGGGTTACGACTACTGCGATTTTCCCAGCGCCAGCTTCACCCCTGCCGGGACATCGGTGGCGAGGTTGAGCACCGCATCTAGCCGGCAACGGTCGAGCAATACTTCTTCGACCATGCCGGTGACGCCGGTGACTACCAGCATCCCGCCCTTGTGCCTCAGTTGTCGGTCGGCGGCGATCAGGAGCGTGATGCCCGGGGTGGTGATGAGCGTGACGCCCGCCAAATCGACCACGGCGCGCTCGAGCGCGCCGATGGTGAGGATGAACCCGCGCTCGATCGAGGGCGTGCCGACGTGCGTCAGCTCGCCGACGAGCTTTACCACCGTGATTCCCTCGATTTGACTCACATGCATCTCGGTCATGGTCGGCGGTGCCTCGTCTCAACGATTGCGCTTTTATCCGGTCGAAGTATTCCTACTCTTTCACTTCCTCGCCCGGCGGAATCTCCGGCTCGGGCGGGCCTTCCACCAGGTCCAGGGCGACGCGCGTGAGGAAAAAGTGCAATTCGGTCCACGCCACGCTCTCGGGAAGCGGGTCGCGCAGGTCATATTGATGCGTGTGATCTTCCGCAGAGTCATCCCCGCGGCGCTCGCCTTCGGTGATAATGTGGTGCTCGAAGCTCACGCAATCTTCGTGGCTCTGCGTAATCACCAGTTCACCCCACCGCCAGGCGAGGTGAATGCGCAGCGAAAGCTGGTTTCCCCACGAACTCACCCTGTGTACGATGCGATTCTGCGCCAGCGTCTTAACGATCGCATCAATGTAAGGCAGCACCGCTTTTTCGATGAATAACTGGTAGTTGCGATTAAACTCACCCTGTCGGGCGAGCGCTTCCCGTTCGGCAGCGAGCTTTTCCGGGGGAACATCGGAAAAGGGCACCACCCGCCCGAGCCACCATTTTGAAAAGTTACGATCTAACATGCATCACGCATTCTAAGAGTTCCTTACCGAATGTCGATTATCCAAGTCCTGTTGGGTTCAAGTCCTCTTGTCGCAATCGACTCCGCGCTGCCGCAGGTGCGGCTTGTCGATTTCGAGTTGCAGGGTGACCCATCCGCATTTTCAAACAGCTCTCCGAGATTCTCGGGCGCCGGTGCCACGATCATCAGTTCCGGGTTCGGTACCCTCTGCCGACGATCCAATCTTCGATCTGTCGGATCGCGTCGCTGACCGGTTGGTCGGGCTTCAACTCTTTGAGGATTTGCAGCATGTCGTGATACCTCCGCGGATCGAGCTTTGCCGCCTGTTCAACGATTCGTTCGATTGGAATAGCCGGGGGTGCAGCGTCAGGTTGTTCTGCCGCCGCGCTTCGGACGAACCGTTGGCGTAAATGGGCCGATCGGAGGATGCGCAGCAGTCCGGCGACGTCGTGCGTGGGCGTTGGGTCGGACTCAGGCTGATCGTCTCCCGACTGCGTTGTGTTAGGCGCGACGACATCGCGCAGTTTCGCTGCAGCCTCCGCCGCCGCGGCCGACAGTTGTAAGTCGGCCTGCACGGCGAGCGCGTTCTGGATCGATTGAATCGCAGCGCGAAAACCCGGCCGGCGCAACCATCGCCGCATCACCACGGCGCTCGGCCAGTCTGTCGGAAGGTGGTTGCCGGTTTGGTCGCGCAGCGACCGTAAAAAAGATGTTTGCGCGTTGGTTGTTCCGGGGAGTCGCGGCATAAGTCCTCCATTCAAAAGGGTTTACTGTCGAAATCGGAAGTTGGTCGTCTCCCAAAAACCGGGTCCCGGCTGGTTCCAAATGGGTCCCGTTTGGCCCTGTTGCGGTCCCGATTGGTCCGGGTTGAGTCCCGATTGAGCCCATATTGGGCCCCTCAACCTGGCCTCATATCGGGTAACACACACCGGCGAGGAATTGGAGCCGATGTGCTTGATCCCACCCGGCCGGGGCGCAATCGTGAAACGGAACGGCCTGCAATTCCCAAAACATGTTAGGATTATGTTTGGTTAAAGTCAAACAAATTTTCGGCGATTTTTCATCGCCTGTAGCGGTTACGTGAGGGGGGATTCGTCGGCGTTGCTGGCGTTGATCGACATCTGTCGATATATACCCCGCGATGTTCAGAATTCCCGCCGGTCGGCTCCTCGCAACCCTCTTCGCAGTGCTGCCAATCCTGGCCGATAGCGGCTGTGCGCCGGAGAGCACTTCCGCCGCACCACAACCCACACCCGCCGTGCCCTCGGGTGAGCAAGCGGCGGCGGTGAAGTTGACGATTCAGGTGACAGACCTTCGCAGCCGAGACGGGCAGCTTATTTTTGGTGTTTTTAAGACCAAAGCCGGCTTCCCCAGCGACGAGAGCAAGTCAGTCAACTGGCAGGTGACTCAAATCGACACCGACACCATCGTCTTCGTCGCCCAGCTCCCGCCGGGGGAGTATGGCGCGTCGGTTCTGCACGACGAGAACAACAGCAATACGATGGACACCAATCTGCTCGGCATTCCGAAGGAGGGGTACGGCGTGACGAATAATCCCAAGCCTCGGTTCCGATCGGCGACTTTCAAGGAATCGATCTTCACGCTCCCTGCCGAAGGGGCGGAGCTGACGATCAGCATGCAGTACTTCTAGCGCGACCAACTTCGCAGCCTTTCCGCACACAAACAAGAAATCAGCCGCCACGCCGAAGCGTAGCGGCTGATTTTGTTTTCTGGATGCGAGGCTCGACGCTTACTCTTTCACTTCGTACTCTGCATCGATGACGTCGTCGTCCTTCTTCTTGGCGTCGCCCGTTCCGCGATCGGTCTGAGCTTCCGGGGCCGCACCCGCAGCGGCGCCGGGTTGGCCGGGTTGCTGCGCGTACATCGCTTCGCCGAGCTTCATGCTTGCCTGTTGCAGCGCGTCCATGCTCTTCTTGATGCGCTCGGCGTCGTCGGCCTTGACGGCATCCTTGAGATTGTTGATCGACGACTCGATTTCACTTCGCACCTCAGCGGCCACTTTCTCGCCGTGGTCTTTCAGTGCCTTCTCGGTCGTGTAGATCAACTGCTCGGCCTGGTTCTTCACATCGATGGCCTCGCGACGCTTCTTGTCTTCGGCTTCATGGGCCTCGGCGTCGCGCTTCATCTTCTCGACTTCATCCTTGCTCAGCCCGCCGGAGTTCTGGATGGAGACTTTGTTCTCCTTACCGGTGGCCTTGTCCTTGGCACTGACATTGAGAATGCCATTGACATCGATGTTAAACGTCACTTCGATCTGCGGCATGCCGCGCGGGGCGGGCGCGATGCCCTCGAGGTTAAACGTACCGAGCAGGCGGTTGTCCTTGGCAAACTGTCGTTCACCCTGCAGCACGTTAATCGTCACCGCACTCTGGTTATCAGCCGCGGTGGAGAATGTCTCGCTCTTGCTCGTGGGAATCGTGGTGTTGCGCGAGATCAGGGTGGTCATCACCCCGCCGAGGGTTTCCACGCCGAGACTCAGCGGCGTGGCATCGAGGACTAGAATGTCCTTTACATCGCCCTTGGCGATCGCGCCTTGAATCGCGGCACCGATCGCGACGACTTCGTCGGGGTTGACGGTGCGGTTTGGTTCTTTACCGTTAAAAAGCTCCTTCACCAGCCGCTGCACGAGCGGGACGCGCGTGCTCCCGCCGACCAGCACGACTTCATCAATCTTCCCGGCTTCGAGCTTGGCGTCTTTGAGCGCATCCAGCACCGGCTGGCGCGTCTTTTCGACCAGCGCCGTGATGATCTGCTCAAACTTCGCGCGAGTGATCGTGGTCTGCAGGTGCTTTGGCCCGTTCTGGTCTGCGGTGATGAATGGCAGATTGACTGTCGTTTCCATCGCGGTTGAAAGTTCGATTTTTGCCTTCTCCGCCGATTCCTTCAGCCGCTGCAAGGCCATGGCATCCTTGCGAAGATCGATGCCTTCCTGCTTGCGGAACTCCTCGGCGAGGAAGTTGATCAGTTCTTCATCGAAGTCGTCGCCGCCGAGATGGGTGTTGCCGGCGATGCTGAGCACTTCAAACACGCCGTCACCGACATCGAGCACGCTCACGTCAAACGTGCCACCGCCGAGGTCGAACACGAGGATTTTTTCGTTCTTCTTCTTGTCCATCCCATACGCCAGCGCCGCAGCGGTGGGTTCGGGCAGGACGCGCAGCACTTTCAATCCGGCAATTTCGCCGGCGTTCTTGGTGGCCTGCCGCTGGGCGTCGTTGAAATAGGCCGGGACGGTAATCACGGCCTCGACGACCTTTTCGCCGAGATAGTCTTCCGCGGTCTTCTTTAGATCCATGAGGATGAAGGCGCTGACTTCTTCGGGGGTGTATTCCTTGCCCTGCACTTTCACCTTCACGTAGTCTTCACTGCCGCCGAGGATTTCGTAGGGCACCATCTTCTCTTCCTGCGCGACCTCGTTATGCCGTCGGCCGATGAACCGCTTGATGCTGAAGATGGTGTTCTTGGGGTTGGTGACCTGCTGATGCCGCGCGGTGGTTCCGACAAGGCGCTCACCCTTGTTTGTAAACGCGACCACAGATGGGGTCAGTCGGCTTCCCGCGGAGTTAATCAACACCTTGGGCTGATCGCCTTCCATGACTGCAACAACAGAATTGGTGGTGCCGAGATCGATACCGATGATTTTTGCCATGAGATTGCTCCGATTAAATCCACCCACAACTTGCAGGCTGGTGATGGGGAAACAAATGCCGTGCCACTGTCTTCGGCCGATCGTAAGCCGTTTTATAACAGATGTTTACGGGGCAGACGCAGTTTTCGCCGACGCATCATCGGGTGCCAAAACGACAGTCGGAGGGATGTGCGTGTCATGTGTGTCAGAGGCGGCGGGGCGGGGGGTCTTCGCACAGTTCCTTGAGATAGCGGTGGCGATAAGGGGAGAGATGAGCCAAAAAAAATCAGCGGCAGGGGTTCTGGCACCCTGCCGCTGGTTCAAGTCAAACTTAGAGAATCTGCGTGTAATCCGTTTTCAGATGAACAAAAAGGGTCTAGGCGCGCCGACGGCGCAGCAGTCCCATTGCCGCCACACCGGCCAGGCCGAGTGTGGTGGGTTCGGGGACGACCACGGAGATGTCGGAAATGAACACGCCCGCTGGGTAGTCGCCCAGCGGCGTGATTGCACCCGTCGTCAGGTTGCGGGTGATCAGGTTCATGGACGCGCCGTTCACCGGATTATCGCGCGTCGCATACAGCGTGTTGGTTGCGCCGCTGATATCCATGCCGAAACCGGCATTGAACGTAAGAAACCCAGCCGGGACATTCACGTTGGTGACAGCGCCCAGATTTGGGCTTGGCGTGCCATTGATTCCGCCGATGGTCACGAGCGCATCGTTGGTGTAGTCCCACGCGTAAAGCGTGGTTCCACCAGGCGCGCCGGGAACATTGTTGGAGTAGGCTGCGCCGATGACCAGCGTCGCAGGTGCGAGCGTTGAGTCAACTGCGACCAGCGCGCCATCATTCGGGTTGGCGCGGAAATTGTTGCTGCCGGCCGTGTTGGAAGTAACGATGCGGATACGGTCAACCGCAGGGTTGAAGTCCATTTCCGCAACGACGCTGGTGGCGCCGGTAAGCGTCAAGCCAGCACCTACGGGGGTCAAGGCTGCGGTGCCGAGGTCCACGGTGTACAACTGTGCGGCACCAGCTGTTCCGGTACTCAAGGCCCACAGTTCGCCGGTGGCGGGACGGAAATCGATGCTGCGCACGCTCTGGCCAGCGACCACACCGGTGAACGCACCGATTGTATTGATGGTGCCCGGAGTGGCACTATCGAACGACACGAGGCCCAGCCCGGGTGACGTGCTGAGGCTGTTGGCAGCGGTCATGCCGTAGATCAATTCCGCCTGCGCCGCCGAGGCCAGACCGAGAGAAGCGACCGCTGACAGCGCAGCGGCGCGTAACATGGGACGATTCATAACTCTCCCTTCCACATGAGATGTGGAGAAAACACAGGGGCGATGTGCACGACGTGACGGTTGATGTGCTGACGCCTGCAAGCAGACGCCGAATTGGAACGCCCCAATCACCATGTATTACACCCCTCGACTATTCGCCTCGCAAGCAAAAACCATGAATTTTGTGGAAAAAATCACATAAATCGGGTGAGCTGCGGGCGGGTCGAAATTGATTTGTTTTTCTACAAAAATTTCATGACCCGGCCGCCGGCTTCGCTAGAATGCCGCGACTGAAGGCAGATTCTTGCCTTCTTTTGGTTTTGCTGCTCCAAACTCGACTTGTGAGGTCTGTTTTGCCCGCTACTCCCTCCCGCACCGCCGTCGCTATCGAGCAACTCGAACAGCGCAAGATGTTGTCCACCATGCGTTTATACATGATGGGCAACAGCATGACCGATCAGGTCAAGTATGCTGCGTTTGACGAACTAGCCACGAGCAGGGGACACGACCACATCTGGGGCCGGCAGACCATCCTGGGGTCGCCGATCAGTACAATCTGGCAAAATCCGAGTTCCGGCTTTACTCAGGCACCCTACAACCAATATGGCAATGCCCTGCGAAACTACACCTGGGACGCCATCACCCTCAACCCCACCGACCGCGACATGTATCAGGCCGACGGGCAGGGGGATATCGCTAACGCATTGAACCTGATCAACTTAGCGCGCCAGAAAAGCCCCAATGTGCAGCCGTTTATCCTCCAGCGGACCCCCCGGCGGGGCATTAACCCCGATGGATCGTTCGCAGGCATCGATTACCCGACCCGGTACAACCGCGCGTATAACTACGGCGACAATCTTTCGGTCTTCGCACGAGACTACTTTAATGAACTCGTCGGCGAGCTACGCCGAGAGCAGGCGGCAGGGAGTAAGCCGGTCAAGCTCATTCCTGTGGGCGATGTGATGTATGAAGTCGATGCGCGCATCAAGCGCGGCGAGATTCCCGGGCTGAGCAGCATTAACCAGATCTATTCCGATCAATCCCACTTCACCAACTTTGGCACCTACATCACCGGACTGACCTTTTTCGCAACCATCTACGGCGAAAACCCAAATGGCCTGGGTGTGCCCGCAAGCTACGGCGGGAGCAACTCCATCCCCACCGCCATGCGCAACGCATTGCAGGATGCGGTGTGGGATGTCGTGACGCGCACGCCGTATACCGGTGTGACCCGCGCCGGCGACCCCAACCGCGCACCCTTCGCCGCAGCGGATGCAAAGACCATCGGCGCTGCTTCGGCTCGTACGATTCAATTTGATGGGCGAGGCAGCACCGATGTCGATGGCGATGCACTGAGCTACCGGTGGAGCTTCGGCGATGGCACGACGGCAACCGGGTCGGTCGTGACAAAAACATACGCTCAATCGGCCGCATACACCGCTGTGCTCACGGTCACCGACAGCAAGGGCGCGAGCAAAACTGCCTCCTACCCGATCGTGGTAGGCAGTGCGGCCCCGCAGGTGTCAATCAGCGATCCCTTCATCGGCAAGAGCTTCAAGCACGGCGATAACATCACCTTTGCCGGCGGGGCGATGGATGCTGAAGATGGTGCGCTCGGGGGGTCAAGTCTTAAGTGGTCGGTGGTGCACTATTCCAACCAGACGGCTACCACGATCATCAGCAATCTGTCGGGCACGGGCGGTTCGTTCACTGCCAACCACCTCAACAGTAAAGACCCCGATCGGTTCTACCGGATCATTCTCACCGCGACCGATTCGGATGGTGTTCAGCGGTCTATTTTTAATGACGTTCGCGCGCAGGTGGGCAATCTCACTCTCGCCAGCAACATTGCCGGTATCAAGCTCTCGCTGGACACGCAAACCGTCACGGCGGGGAGTGTGCTGCGCGTGACGGGTAACACGCCGTACACGCTGAGCGCGCCGCTCACGCAGGTGGTTGGCGGTAAGACGTACAAGTTCGTCAGTTGGTCGGACGGCGGGGCGGCGAGCCATGCCATTAGCGCCACCGGCACCGAACGAACGATCACCGCGCAATATTCGCTGAACGGAACCACCACGCCGCCGCCGGCAAGTGCGGTTACCACGAAGCTCGTGACCGCCGCCGACGCCACCGTGCGCGATGGGACATACCGTGACAGCAACTACGGCAATACCTCCACGCTGCAAACCAAAGTAAGCGGCGGGGCCAACAGCGGCTTCAATCGTGAGGCACATCTGCGATTCGCGCTGTCGTCGCTCCCGTCGGGAAACATCACCAGCGCCAAGCTGCGAATCTATGGCAAGCTCGATAACACCGGCCAGACAAACATCAACGTCGGCGTCTACGCAGTCAGCAACACCACCTGGGGCGAGAGCAGCATCAAGTTCAGCAACAAGCCCGCAACCGGGTCGAAGCTTGGACAGATCACGGTCGCCAACACCACCAGCAAATGGTACGAAGTGAGCCTCACCGAATATCTCAAGTCGCAGCGGGCGGCGGGCAAGACTGCGGTCGCCATCGCGCTCAAGAGCCTGGCGGCATCCGGCCCGGTGCCGACCTTTGTCAGCGGGGAAGGCGGTGCCAACGCGCCGCAGCTTGTCGTCGTCACAGCGGCGTCGTCTCGGCCGGCGGGAACGTTCGGCGCGTCGCGCATCGATGGGTCGTCAAGCCAGCCGGTGCAACCCGACCCCCAGAACCTGCTCCAGCATTTGCTTCGCGACGTGTTGCTGTAACATGCGGCTTCGGCGCGCCCAACCGTGCTCTTGCGGTTTGGTACTGACGCCGAAGCGAGGCACACCATGAGCATCATCGCGGTCGATCTGGGGGGCACCAATCTCAAAGTGGGCGTCGTCGACGGCGCAACTGTCTCCAGCGTGCAGTCTGTCGAATCGCACAGCCACCGCGGCGCCGCGGCGGCGCTCGAACGGCTCGCCGGCGTCATCGGTGGTTATGATCTGACCGGCGTGACCGGCATTGGGCTGGCGCTGCCCACGCTCATTGACTCCCGCAACGCGCGGGTGATGGTCTCGATGAAGGGGAAGTTTGAAGGATTGCACGAAATCGATTTCCAGCAGTGGTCGCAATCGAAGTTTGGCAGGCCCATCAAGATCGAAAACGACGCACACGCGGCGCTGCTTGGTGAGTGGAAGCACGGTGCGGCCCGCGGCGGGCGAAACGTCGGCATGATTACACTCGGCACGGGCATCGGCACCAGCATCATGATCGAAGGTCGGTTGCTGCGCGGCAGGCATTCGCAGGCCGGCAACCTCGCAGGGCATTTTGTAATCGACCCGGCCGGCTTCCCCTGCGTGTGCGGGGGGCGCGGATGCGCGGAGGCGCAGCAGCACCTGAGCGCCATGTCGCAGATTGCCGCGGCCGACAAGCGATTTGCGGCAAGCCCGCTTTCGCAGACAAAGACGCTCGACTACGCCGCTATCTTCAAGTCAGCTGAGAGCGATCCGTTGGCACACGATCTGCGCGATCGCGCGATCGGGGTTTGGGGTGCGGTCGTGACCTCGATGATCAATCAATTCGATTGCGAGCAGGTGATCGTCGGCGGGGGAATCATGCGCAGTGCCGACGTCATTATGCCCGCGCTGCAAGCTGCCGCCGGGAGAGCGTGCACGCCGTGGGGCACGGCGCAGATACACCCCGCCGCCTTGGGCGATCATGCGGCCCTGCTCGGCATGGCGGTGCTGCTGAATGAACAGTTTGAGTATGTCTGATGCTCAAGCGAAGAGCCGGTGCATGCCCCGAGTTCTGAAAGGCGTAACCCGGGTTGGGGATGCTGCTACGAGAGAATTACCCAGGCCGCGGCGACAATGCCCAACTGAATCATTCCAGCGATCGCTAACGGCAGAAAGCGCTGAAGCGGACGGGGCGCGCCTTGGCTGGGCCGGGGCGAGACTGGGGCCGCGGGGCCGTTGGCGGCGCGATGTTGCACCTGGGCAATAATCAGGCATGCATCAAACCGCGAGAGACGAAGCCGCCGCGCGATACCGAGCAACTCGAGCCGCATCGAATAACGCAGAATCGGTCCATCAAGCCGCTCAAGCACCGCTTCGGCTAACTGGGCGCGCGGGTCGGGCTGCAGGCGGTCGAACACTCGATCGCAGGCCGCGATGGGTGCCAAATGGTGCGCGGCCAGGAGCGACCTGCGGATCAGCCGCGCCCGCTGGCAGTAGGCTCGTGCGATAATGGAAATGTCGGGCGACACGCGATATTGAATCTATACCCCGCGGCGGGGCAAACGCGCCGAGAAAGCTTCGGGCGCGACAGCAACAGGTGCATTCTGTGATGGCGCGTAACGAATTTGCGGGCTAGACCGGGGGAATCCGCCCCGCGGATGAAGGTGACTGTGAAGAAATGGCAGAAGAAAACGCTGCTTGCCACGGGGATCATCGCCGTGGTTGCGCTGGTTCTGGCGGGCGTGGTGGCGGCGATGGCGAAGGCCAAGCCGTCGTTCTATCGGCCTGCGAGCATGGCCAGTGCCGATTTTGAGGAGTCGGCCAAGCGCATGGAAGACAAGCTCATCGAGCTGCGCAACCTCGCCGCCGAGATGCAGGCCTCCACAGTAGCATCGGGCGCAATGACGACCCGCTATGTGCTCACGATTACGCAAGACGAGTTAAACGCGTTCCTGCTGAAATGGGCCGAACTGAACGCGGTGCGCGGCAGTTATGAGCGGTACGCGCGCCATCCGATGATCGGCTTCGAGCCGGGCCGCGTGATCTTTGCCGCCGAGACGACGATGGGGCCGATCGACTGCATTTCGAGCGTGCATGCAGCACTCGAGCAGAAGGGAGACACGCTCAACCTTTCGCTGGAAAAGGTGCAGGCGGGGCGACTCACCGTTCCGCGGGCGGCTTGGCAGGGCCAGGTTGATCGCGCGACCGGGGCAGTGCGGAATCAGCTTCGCGGATGGCGCGACGAGGCGCGGTTTGACCGTTACGGCGCAGCAAATGATGCTCTGGCAAAGGTCATGGCCGCCAGAATGTTGCTCGCCGCGCTCGAAGGGGTTCCCGCGGACGCGCGCGCGATCATCCCTGTGAGTGCGAGCAGAGGCGTGGCCGTCCGACTCGCGGCGGTGACGGTCGGGGAACGAGAGATGACTGTGACCCTCGTCCCACTCGATGCAAACGAACGCACGGCCCTCCTATCAACCCTGAAAGCGCAAGACTAGCAGCAAAAATTGCGCGACGTCGCGCGCTCCGGCGGGTGAATCAGCGATTTTCATCGCAAAAATGTGCAAGTCCACTCTGGCACGCCGCTTGTATAAGCGGGTGAACGGAGCCTCCGACAATGCGCATGAACAAGAACTGGGATGAGCTAAGCCTTGGCGAGCGGATCATTTTGTCGGCGTGGATGGCGACCCGCGAGCACCTCGCCGCCGTTGCTGCCGATGAACAGGCGAATCATCGTCTCCACCCTGACGCAGAAGCGCGTTCTCTCCTCCGCGGGCGGTTTGACGATCTGTGTTACCCGGTTTCAGCCTTCACGCAGGCCGATTACGACGACACGGGCATGGATTCTGATGGCTGGCTCGCCGTGGCTATCGGGCCGGACGCTGAAGAGTCGCCGGACGATAACGATGCCTCTTTCCGCGAGGGAGCCGACTGATGATCTACGGCATGTATCTCTCGGCGGCAGGTGTCATGGCCAATTCGCACCGGCAGGACGTCATCGCCAACAATCTCGCCAACGCCGAAACCACCGGTTTCAAGCGGGCACTGTCCATGGTGCGCCAGCGGGCACCCGAATCGCGCGAGAGTGGCCGATTTGACCTAAGCAACCCAGCCCTCGATGCCATCGGCGGGGGGATTTTTCTCTCCCCGACGCAGGTCGATCACTCTCAGGGCGCGCTCGAAAGCTATGACTCGCCTCTTAGTCTGGCCATCACAGGCAAAGGCTACTTCGCCGTACGAGACGGCGACCGACTGAGGCTGACTCGCAATGGAAACTTCACCCTCGGTGCCCGTGGCGAGTTGGTGATGAGCGATGGCACTGGCCGCAAGGTCCTGGATGTGCGCCAGCGGCCCATCCGGATCGATGTTAACGAACTGAAGCAGATCGCCGTCGGAGATGACGGAACGATTACCAAAAACGGCGAGTTTATCGCGCAGATCGGCGTTTTTGATGTCCCCGACCAGAGGCAACTCGTCCCAGCCGGGGGAACCTTGATGGCGGTCGATGAGGCGGCGATTGCTCGCGTCATAAACCCAAGTGTGCAAAGCGGTTATGTCGAGCTGGCGAATGTCGATCCGGCGATCGAGCTGACTCAGCTAATGGAGGCACAAAGGCAATTGGAAGCCAATGCCAACATGATTCGATACCAGGATCAGACCCTTGGCCGGCTGGTGAATGACGTAGGCAAGATCGGGTAAATGAAAGGATGAAGGATGAACACTGACGGATGAATGAGGCGGCTGAACCGCAGCACCTCGCCACGCATCCCGCACGTTTCGTCCTCGGCTGCATATGGCCATACAAGCACTCAATTCCGCAGCGACCGGGCTTCGCGCCCTGTCAACCAAAATCGACGTCGTGGCAAACAATCTTGCCAACGCCGAAACCAATGCGTTTAAGCGCAGCAGGGTCAACTTCGAAGATCTAATGTATCTCTCGGTGAAACAACCCGGGGCGCAAAATGCAGCCGGTGAAGTCTCACCTGCAGGCACATTCATCGGGCTTGGCGTGCGGGTCAGCAACACGCAGCTTGATACCGAAGGCGGGCCTCTCGAAAGCACGGGGCGCGTGCTGGATCTTGCAATCTCTGGCGGGGGCTTCTTTATGGTGAAGCTTCCCGACACCATTGCCGATGGGTTTGGTTTTACACGCAACGGCAATTTCTTCGTCAACAAAGATGGTGATCTGGTGCTGGGCATCGGCGACGGCTATCGCGTCGAACCGCCTGTCAACATTCCCGCAGGCGTCCCAAGTGATCGAATCAACATCGCTGAAGACGGAACAGTTTCCTATGTTGCCCCCGGAGCAGTGACTCCGACCGTGGCAGGCACCCTGAAGGTACATACATTTGTAAACCCCCAGGGCCTCAACATCCTCGGCGGGAGCATCTACACACGCACCGACAGCTCCGGCGCGCCCATCGAATCGACGCCGGGAGAAGATGGCGCGGGCAAGACCCTCTCCACGTTCCTCGAAGGCAGTAATGTCGATCCGGTGAAGGAACTTGTTTCACTCATCAAAACCCAGCGGGCGTTCGAGCTGAATAGTCAATCAATCGAGTCGGCAGACAAGGCGCTGCAGACCATCGGCAACCTCAGGCGGTTCTAGGACAAGTGCGGGCCGGCGGTGCAGGTCGGCGAGCAGGAACGAGACAGCGGTGGGAGAACGCATACGACCCACCGCCGCGCGACATGGAGGTCGCAGGACGATGTTCAACCCAAACCCAAGACGCCCGCTCACCCGGCGGCAGACCGCGCGGATCGTGGTCGCCACCGCCATTCTTGCGTGGGCAACGCAAACCCTTGTCCAGCAATGGGGTTACGGCGCAGAGATACCGCCCCCAACCCTCAGCGCCGCGATGGTGCAGAACGAAACCGTCGAGCGGTTTGTACCACCGGCAAGCACCCGGCCGGCGCGCATCGACCTTCGATCGGAGGCCACCGTCATCGGTGCCGAGGTGCAGCTCCGGCAGATCGCCCGGTGGTCCGATGCCGATGCCGCAACCTTCGCGCCCGTCGCCGACCTCACCCTGGCCACCATTGGCCCTGCGGCACCGTTTCACAGCATTTCGATGGATGAAGTCAAGGCAACGCTCCGAGATGCCGGCGTGAACCTTGCCAGCATTCATTTCACAGGCAGCACGAAATGCATCGTCAACCGCAGCGACGTTCAGTTCGACGAAAGCCAGGCCCTCGATGAATGGATCAATGCAAGGGCCGCATCAAACCCACAAAGAACGCCCCGCGATACGGAGCCGGGCGTTCCCGAGGAAAACAAAGTCTCCCTTCAGCGCATCGCCACCGATGCCAATATCGCCGTCACCGCCCGCGTCGATGCCCCGCTCGCCGACGACGAAGCCACTGCCAGCCTTCGCAGCATTCTCATCAGCGACTTGTGTGCCCGCCTCAAGCTCACGCGCGACCAGGTGCAGTTGAACTTCAAGGACAGCGACGACAAGCTCCTCTCGCTCGCCCGGCCGCAGTTTACGTTCGACGTAAGCCCGCTGCGCGTCCGCGATCTGGGTGAAGTCGTTTGGAACATCAAGATTATGAGCGGCGATTCGGTGCAGAAGGCATCGATTGTCGCAACCGCACGGGCGTGGCAGACACAACTCATTACCGTCAAGCCGCTGGGTTTTAAGCAGGTTATTCGTGAAGACGATGTGGTCGAACGTCGGACGCTTGCCGATAAGCTCAGCAGCGACCCGATGATGGCCAAGGAACAGGCAGTCGGGCAGCAGGCATCGCGCGATATCAAGGTTGGAACGCTGGTCACAGCGAGGCTGATCGATCCCGTGCCGCTGGTGCGTCCGGGGCAGTTCATCACCATCACGCTGTCGCAGGGGAACATCCAGGTGAAAACCGTCGCCCGCGCCATGGAAGGCGGGTCGTATGGCCAGACCATCCGGGTGAAAAACGAGACGACGAAGGACATCTTTGAGGTCGTCATTACAGGCCCGCAGACCGCAGTCGTCGGCGGGGCGACTGAACTATCGAGCATTCAACCACAGGAATAACCGTGTTGCATCGCAGAATCACAGTCATGGCATTGATCGCAACCGGCGCGCTGGTGCCGTGGGCGCAGGGTCAGTCGGCCGACAAGCGGCAAGTGCCGCCGGCGCGCGCCGACGCACAAACCTCCCCCGCGGAGCAGATGCGTGCCAATGGCGGCTCGCTGTTGCGCGCCCAGGTTGCCACGATGGCCCCAGAGTTACGCGATTCTCTGGAAACGGTGAGTTTCTTCCACGTCGCTCCTCCCGAGCCGCGCACCATCGCCAAACATGACCTGATCACCATCATCATTCGTGAAGAAAGCAATTCCAAGACCGACGCAAAGGCCGACTTCAGCCGCGAGGCCGAGTTCGATGCCCGCATCACCGAGTTCATCAAGCTCAATCTCGGCAATTTCGCCGTCGAAGGCGGCGGGATTGGCCCGGTCCCGCCTTCGATCGCCGCCGCCGGCGAGCGAAGTTTCCAGGGCGATGGCAAACTCGACCGCAGAGACAGCTTTATCGCCCGGATCCAGGCGGAAGTCATCGATGTCAAGCCCAATGGCACCCTCGTCGTGCAGGCCCGCAAACGCATCAAGACCGACGAGGAAGAGCAATATTTCATCCTGAGCGGGATTTGTCGCGCCCAGGATGTCACCGCCGACAACAGCATCCTCAGTACACAACTGTTCGATCTCGACCTGGCTAAGACCGCCCGAGGGCCGGTCAATGATTCCATCAAGCGCAGCGGCGTTCACAAGTTCCTTGACTGGCTAAACCCGTTCTAGCGCTCGCCTGAGTCTGTGAAACAACGTCTGACTGTTTTCGTCGGTAAGAGGTGATGATCATGTGGTGTCGAACAATCATTCTTGCGGCAGTCGTTGTACTGGTGGCGGCCCCGGCCGCGCTGGCTGTAAAGATCGCTGACATCACCCGCATCGGCGGGCAACGGTCAAACATCCTCACCGGGCTGGGGCTGGTTTATGGCTTGCGCGGCACCGGCGATGGGGGCGACTTTCAGCCCGCCATCAAACCGCTTGCCACCATGCTTGGAAAGTTTGCCAACCCCGCAACCGTTCGCGAACTGGAAAATGTAAACAACGTCGCATTGGTGAGCATCACCGCGACCGTGCCGAGCAACGGCGTGCGCGACGGCGATAAGCTCGATATCTTCATCACCAGCATCGGCGCCGCCAACAGCCTGCGCGGGGGACGTCTGTTTGTTACGCCGCTCACCGGCCCGGTGCCGGGCAGCGGCATCTTCGCGCTGGCGGAGGGGGCTGTCGTCATCGAAGACCCTGCCACGCCAACGGTCGGTCGCGTCGTCGGCGGGGCAGTGATGGAAACCGATCTGCCCGCCAAATACATCGATAACGGCCGGATTACCCTGATTGTCGAAGATCCCTCAGCATCCTGGACCACGGCGAGCACCATCGCCAAGATCATCAATGATGCCGAGAGCACCTCCGGCGAAATCATCGCCACCGCGGTTGATCCTAAGAATATCGTCGTTGTCATTCCTTCAATCGAGCTAAGCCGACCCGACAGCTTCATCAGCCGGGTGCAGCGGCTTCCCGTGCCGATTCTGCCAAGTGAGGCGCGCGTCACCATCAATGATCGCACCGGCACCATGATCGTCAGCGGCGATGTGGAAATCAGCCCCGTCGTCATCAGTCACAAGGGCCTTACCATCAGCACCGTCCTGCCGACCCCGGTTCCAACCCCGCAGCGGCCGATGGTGCTCAATAAAGAGATCATCGCGCTCGACCCCACCGGTGCAGGCGGCGCAAAACTCAATGACCTGGTCAACGCCCTCGACCAACTGAAAGTCCCCGCGGAGGATCGGATTTCGATCGTCAAAGAGCTTCACAAAATGGGCAAGCTCCACGCAAAGCTGATTACAGAAGGAACGTAGCGCGGCCGCGCGTACCCAGGTGAGTTGCTCCCAGCGGCAATCGCCGAGCCAGACTCCAGAAACGTTTCTTCATTTTTTCCTTGCCCCCCCCCCCCCGTACCCTGCAGTTCAAAGAGGATAGAGTTCCCCGCTTACAGTCGTTGATTCCGTTTTTAGAGCGGGGAAGGGGTCTGGAATCTTGTTTATTATACGTTGCCAGAATGCATGTCCCCGGCTTTGCCGGAATGCCACGGAAACGGGGAGACGCTCGGCTAAGTCGAGGCCAGTTGCGCGCGGCTGGCGACGTACGCGGATTTGTTTTTAGATTTTTCTTGACTTGGTGAAACGGCGCGTTAGCGTCCTGTCTAGCAGCGGGTTTCAGGGCTGCGTTTCGCTCTAAATTGCGGGTGCGTTTTCAAAGGGGCCAATCCTTTTTGTTGTGAGGTGAGCCATGTTGTTCTCAAAAGCTGTTTTGGCTGGGTTGTTCGCGGTGGTGTTGAGCCTAGTCGCTGCACCACGCGCGAACGCGGCGCTCCCGATTGAGTTTGAGTTCACCGGGGTTTACACGCAAACATCCGGGACGATCTACTCTCCCGGCGATTCGTTTGTGACAGTCGTGCGGTTTGATCCTACGTTTCCAGATACCGAGCCGTCCCCAACGAGTGGAGAATATGATTATTTGACTTGGACTGCACCCGCACCGACGTCCACAACCCCGCTAGTTTTCACAGGAGGGCTCGGGGGGTTTGGTGGGATTCGCACCTCCCTCAGTGATATCAGCAGCGCGTGGAGCGTCAATAACGGCTTTTCCTACGGCCTCTTTGTGGTGTTTCCTCCAGGCACATTTACGACAGACGCGCTACCGACAGCCCTTAACCTGGAGCTGGCGACCAGGACGAGTTTTGAAGCGTTTATACCATCGCAGAATGTAAATCTGCGCGGCGATCTAACGTCGTTGATCGTTCGAACTGTGCCAGAACCAACTGCCGCAAGCGGCGTGATCGCTTTCGCATTCTTTTTGGGCCGCAGACGTTCATAAAACCTGTAAAGTGTTGAATATTTCTTTTGGGAGGAGTCGATGCCAATCAATGTGAAGACCGATTGTGGTGCCGTGGGTGACGGTACGACTGATGACACGGGAGCGTTTGAAGACGCGCTCGCGAAGGTTTCCCTTGCGGGTGGGCCGGATCACGATTGGATTGAAACACCACCCGGTTTTTCCGGATCACGCGGACGCTGGTCTTAGACAAGACAATGGGCGTGCGGATTGTCGGTGCAGGCAACGTTGCAAGTTCCCCGGACTACCTCAAAGACTATGGGAAGCGCTTGACAGGCGCGATCCTATTCTGGGATGGACCCCCGGGCGGAACGCTTCTGCAGATCAAAGGCTCGAACACTGGCTCCATCGAGAACATGACATTCGTTGGGGCGACCCCACAGAAATATCAGTTCTCCATCAGCAACTCCGCCACCGATCCGGGCGCGAGATTTCTCCGATTCAAGTCTTCCACGTTCGCGAATGTGTCCGAGATTTACATCAGCGTTGAGAACTTCTTTGGGGTGGAAGTTCCCGATTGGCTGGATAGGATCGACAATGCTGCTACTGGCAGACTTTCAATCTATAGCGAACTGTTCGATCGATTCGCCATTTTTGACGTGACTGGTGGCGTGAGCGGGTCTGGTTTGTGGCGTACGATTAACGTCACCCCGGTGCAAGCCAAGGGCACATTTACGAACAATGAACACCTCATCGTCAGCTTCGTCGCCAGTGGTGGGACGCCGCAAAAATTCCAGATTCTCACCGATCCTTATGATCCGGATGACGGGCAGTTGCGCATAGTTACCAATGGGTCTGGCGATGTGACGCAAATTCTTGTCAGCAACCTCAACGCCGCCAACTTCAACGTATCCGCTTGGCTCGACAGCCTGCCCGGCCCGGACATGCGCGTCACGCTCACGGGAATGACCAGCGATGCGGTGCAAGTGGTTGCGAAGGTGACGGGGGTGACAGCGAGCACTAACCTCCGAACAATCTCTGTCACGGAGATTTACAAGACAGGTTCGTTCAGCGCTCTCGATCCCGTGGTGTTGACCTGCAGCCGCCAGGATCCGATTCGCGATCGCGCCGGCGCGCTGGTTTTGTAGGAAAGCATCGTCGAGCCGTCGTTCAATTCTGGCCAATTCCTGTTCTTGAAATGCACTTTCCTTGACGCTGAGAACGGCCTGCAGCTCGACCGCCCACCGCCCGATGAAACGCACAACTATGCCGACAACACGATCATGCACTGCAGCTTTACGCAGTGCAAGGCAGGGATCAAGGCCAACTGGCAGCAGGTGGTTAACAACACGGTCATCAACTGCGATCTCAACGACTGCGACATCGGCATCGACCACGCCAAAGGCGGCGACTTGCGCGTGTTTGGTGCTTCGATGAATGGCTTTACCGGCGGGACGTTTCTCAGCATTGCCGGGGGAGGGCCCAACGCTTCGGCGTTCGTGCTTTCCGGCATCCGGCTGGAGATGAAAGCCGGCAAGCCCTCGCTGATCGAAACCAGCGGGCCGGAACCCAAGAACATCCTGATTGACGGGTTTGCATGGACGGGCGTGGAGTATCCGGCGAGCGAATATGGTTCAGGCACGACCTATTCACTGGGCCAGCAGACGCGCGTCGGCAGCACGATTTATGAGAGTCTGCAGGCCGGTAACACGAACCACGCGCCCGCGACATCGCCGAGCTGGTGGCGCTGGCTGGGCGACTGGGTGCGACCGGTGCGGCTGGGCCAGCAGACCAACTGCGCGATTCGCGGGGCGCTGATTAGAGGGCCTTTTGCGAATGTGGAGGGTGACGGAAGCGCGAAGTCGTCGCTGCACCTTGACAAATGCCGGATTCAGTATGATGAGCCTGATACGGTGCTGACCGATGCCGACGCAGTTTGGCGACGCAGCGATTGCACGGACTTCAACTGCGTACCGCTCGCCGACACTGGCAACTGGCCCAACGTGCTGACGCAGACCTGGAACAGCAGCGGGACGACGTTTACCGCGAGGAAGCTGAACGTGACCGACACGGCATCGGCCAGCGGGTCTCTGCTGATGGATTTGCAGGTGGGTGGGACGAGCAAGGTGAAGGCGGGGCAGCAACTGGTGCTGGACTGCACCACCCCGAGCAGTCCGGGATCCCTTGTCGATGCGGTGGTCGAGCTGGACCTGGAGGTAACGGGGGTGTGAGGATGGGAAGAATCTCTCTCGGGGAAGCGGCCGATTCGCCTAAGCGATGAGCCGTCGCTCAAACGGATGGGATTGGCACGGTACTTGCTCCATCACTGGAGCCATGCGGATTGACCCCAGTATCAGGCTGCCGATGCCGACCGACCAGCAGATTTTGCGCTATGACGCGATTCAGAAGCAGGCGCAGAAGTTTGTCGCGCAGGCATTTTACATGCCTATGTTCAAGGCAATGCGCTCAAGCCCCTTCAAAAGCGAACTTTTCTCCGGCGGGCAGGGTGGGCAGGCGTTTCAGGCCATGTTTGACGGCGTGCTCGCCGAACGAATGGGTGGTGCCGCCAGTTCGCCGCTGGTGAGTGCGATGGTCCGCCGGCTCGATCCTGAGACCGACCAACTTATGAAAAAGCTGCAAGCCCGGGGCTACACGATTCGCCCGGAGCAGGTTGCGCCTGCGTACGCCCGTCAGCGTGAAGGCAAACCGCGCGCAACGACCCGCGCGCCAGCACCCATTAACCTGCGAGGGTAGCGATGTCTCGTCAAGCGCAAGATCTGGAAGTGCTGCTCGATCAGATGGTTGTCGAGCACCGCAAGCTTCTTCAATACGTTGATCTGCATCATGCGGCCATGAAAGAGATGAACCTCGGCGCAATGGAGCAGGCGCGCGCGCAGCAGGAGGCATGCCGGCTTCGCATCAAGGGCATTGACAGCCGCCGGAAGAACATTGCCCAGCAACTGATGAAGCTGCATAAGTTTACTGCCGAGCCGACGCTGTCGCAGATTGCAGTGCTCTATCCGCCGTCGGCGCAGGGCCTGCTATCCAAACGCGACAGCCTGCGACGCATCGCCGGTGAATTGGCGCTTCGGACCAATGTCAGCAGCAAGCTCGCCGGCGCAGTGCTCGGCCACCTCAACACCGCCGTTAAGTTCATCGCGTCGGCGGTGCAGAATGCGGGTGTGTATACGAAAACGGGTGTTCACCGGGTCGCGCCACGGATCGGCGCGCTGGAGGCGGTGGGGTAACTCATGTCACTTTCCGGAGCACTCAATGTCGGACGAAGCGCGCTCTCGACCCATCAGGTCGCGATTCAGGTAACGTCCAACAACATTGCCAACGTCAACACACCCGGCTACACCCGCCAGACAGCCAAGCTCGCGGCGCTGCGCGATCAGCGCATCGGTCCGGATTTGTACGTCGGCACAGGCGTGGGGATCGATTCGATCACCCGCGCGATCGACGCATCGCTCAATGGTCGTCTGCGCGCCAGTACCAGCGATGGCGAGGCCGCCGACGTCATCAAGCAATGGCTTGGGCGGGTTGAAGCGACGTTTAATGAGCTTTCGGATGAAGATCTCAGCACTCGGCTGAGCAATTTCTTCAATTCCTGGAGCAATCTCGCCAATAAGCCGCAGGATATTGGCCTGCGCCAGGTGGTGCTGCAGGCGGGCGAATCGGTTGCGACATGGCTTTCTGATGTCAGAGGGCAGTTGTCGGGCCTGAATGCCGATGTCGATGATCGAATCAAGGCAGTCGCCACCACCGCAGACGGGCTGGCACGGCAAATCGCCGACCTCAACACCCAAATCACCCAAACCGAGGGCGGCGGCGGGGGACAGGCCAACGGTCTGCGCGACCAACGCGATGTGTTGCTCGGCAAACTCTCTGAACTCATCAATATCCAGACCAAAGAACAGCCCAGCGGAGCGATCAACGTGTTTGTGAACTCCGAACCGCTCGTCACCAACGGCGAGAGCACCGGCATCGGCGTCCGCGACCAGATTATCGACGGCAAGCAGGTCCGCACGCTCATCTTTCAACGCACCGATAGCGAATTGCCGGCGCGCGAAGGGCAACTCGGCGGTCTTGCCACCGTCAAGACGACCATTCAAGGCGCGCTGGACAAGTTTGATTCGCTGGCGAACAATCTCATCTTCGAGCTGAACAAAGTTCATTCCTCCGGGCAGGGTCTTGAAGGCGTGCACGCGGTGCAGTCTGGGTTTGCGGTGGCGGATACCACCCTCGCCCTGAGCAACCCCGACGCGGGGCTGAAGTTTGATCCCGGCAACGGCAGCTTTGTCGTTCATGTCAAAAACAAGCTCTCCGGCCTGACGACGAGCACGCTGGTTCAGGTCGATCTGGATAACCTCAACGGCGACGATACGACGCTTGATGATCTTGTCGCGTCGATCAACGGCATCGCCAACATCAGCGCCAATAACACCGCCGGGCGGTTGAACATCGCCACGGACAGCGATGCGGTGGAGCTAAGTTTTTCGCAGGATAGCTCCGGCATTCTTGCGGCGCTGGGCGTGAACACGTTTTTTACCGGGAGCGATGCCGGCAACATCGCGGTCAATAAGAACCTCAAATCGCGCCCCTCCCTGCTCGCCGCGGCGAAGAATGGTGAGCCGGGCGACAATCAGACAGCATTGGCCATCGCGCGGCTGGAGACACTGGCCGTCGCCGGGCTGGAGGGAGTGAGCATCAAGGACGCCTACGCCGGGCTTGTAAACGACATCGCCGGCAAGGCATCGACCGCCCAAAGCGACGCCGAGGCCGCCGCGAGCATTCGTGAGACCCTCTCCGCGCAGCGCGAAGCGCTCAGCGGAGTGAGCCTGGATGAGGAAGCCGTGAATCTGATCAAGAGCCAGCGGGCATTTCAGGGCGCGGCGCGCGTGATTTCCACCGTGGACGAACTTTTGCAGACCGTACTCGCGCTCGTGAGGTGATTCGTGCTGCTTGCTGCAAGCTATTTTCTCATCGTCTCGTTCTGGCTCGTGAGCTTTACCGGCGAAGAGACGATCGAACCCGTGATTCAGGAACATCGTGCCAATCGCTAACTAACCCCGCGGTGCAATCATGGCTGCCATTCCTTCCAATCTCTCGCGCGTCAGCAACAACCTCCGCACCAGCATCGCCACGGGTAATCTGACGCGCACACAGGTCGGCCTGCTTAAGGTCCAGAACCAGCTTGCAACCGGCAAACGCCTGAGCAACCCCAGCGACGACCCCGGTGCCGCGGCGGCGATACAGTCGATACGCAAGACCCTCGAACAGCGCGACGGATTCCTCAAAAACCTGCAAGCCGCCGGCAATCATCTTGGGGCGGTCGATTCGACCCTGGCCGACGTGAGCGACCTGCTCAACGAAGCCCAGCAAATCGCCAGCGCCAATGTCGGATCCGACGTAACCCCCGAAGCCCGCACGGCGGCGGCAGCGGTGATCGATCGCATCTACTCGCAACTGCTTTCTCTTGGCAACCGTCAGGTCGAGGGCGTGTATCTCTTCGCCGGCGACCGTTCCACCGCCCCGCCGTTTGAAGAGGCCGGCGGGGGGGTGAAGTTTGTTGCCACGCGCAATGTCCTGGAAAATGATTTCGACGAAAATGCCACGCTGCCGTTTACCGTGAATGGCGACTCGGTCTTTGGCGCATTTTCCACCCGCGTCAAAGGCATTACGCTCGCGGCACCCACCGTCGGCGCCGGCACCCGCCTGGCCGACCTCAAAGGGGCGATCGGCGAAGGCATTCGCAAGGGCCAACTCGCCCTTAGCAACGGTACAACCACGACCACTATCGATCTCACAAAGGCCGACACCCTGGGCGACGTGATCGACCGAATCAACGCCGCAGCGGTGGGGGGCATTACCGCGGCGCTCGGCGGCGACGGCGTGAGCATCGCGCTCACCGGCGGCGGGGGGGATAACATCAGCGTCAACGAAGTCGGCGGGGGGGCGATTGCAGCCGACCTCGGCATTCTACAGCCCACCGGAGGCGGCGCCGGATCGCCTGTCGCTGGTGCCAATCTCGCCGCCCAGATCACGCCCCTGACAACCCTCGCAAGCCTGCGCGGCGGAACGGGCATCGACACCTCCGGCTTTACCATCACCAACGGCCTGGTCACCAAGACCGTCGATCTCTCAGCGGCGGTCACCGTGCAGGATATGCTTAACGCAATCAATGGCGCCGGTGTGAATGTGCTGGCCGAGATCAACGAAACCGGCGACGGCATTAACCTGCTCAACCCGACCCAAGGCATCAGCCTTACCATCGCCGAAAATGGCGGACAGACCGCGGCGCAGCTCGGCCTGCGCAGCTACGCATCGACGTCGCCGCTGAGCCAGCTCAACTTCGGCAAAGGCGTTCGCACAGTGGACGGTGATGATCTGCTCATCACCGATTCCGCCGGCGTGACTTTCGGCGTCGATGTCGATGGCGCAGCAACGATTCAGGATGTGCTCAACCGAATCACCACGCAGGCCATCGCCGCCGGGGCGGGGGTTAGCGCCACCTTTGCTACCACCGGCAACGGCATTGTCCTCACCGATACCGCCGCCGGGGGCGGGGTGCTGGCCGTCGGCGATACGCCTTTCAGCAAAGCCGCCGACGATCTTGGCCTCAACCAGCCTGCCAGCGCCGGCGTGATTACGGGAAGTGATGTCAACGCCGTCCAGAGCCAGGGCCTGTTTGCCAACATGATTGCATTACAGAATGCCTTGAGAACCAGCGACCAAAGCGCCATCACCGCCGCCGCTGAGAAGATTAAAGGGGATTATGATCGCACGGTGCAGGTGCGAGGCGAAGCCGGCGCCCGGCTGCAGGAACTGGAAAGCCGCCGCGACCGCATCGCAGACCAGAACATTGCCACGCGCAAGCTGCTGAGCGAAGTGGAAGATGTCGATTTCACAGAAGCCATCACCCGCTTTCAAACACTGCAAACCGCCCTGCAGGCCTCCCTTCAAACCGCCGGCTCGACGCTCAACCTGTCTCTGCTTGATTTTCTTGCTTAGCCGGGTGGGCGGCAGCATGCGAACAGCGAACCATGCGCGCGCCATCGGGGCATGGCGCGATGGGTGGCTCTCCGACACCCGCCGTTCATCAACCCGCGCGCAGGGTCGGCTGCGGAAGATCTTCTGTTTCAGCAATGTGAAGGAATGAGACCAGCGACTCACGCACGGGAATCTCATCTGGCGAGGGGCGCTGATCCCTGTCGTAAATTGCGACCGTCATGCCGGATTTGGAGATAAACAGCATTTCCGGGTGTAGCACATCATACGTTGTGCCACTGCTGAGAATGATCCGAAACGGCACGAAGGGCCGGCGGCGTAAACGGGCAAAAACAGCGTCGACGGTCATGCGACAAGTTGTAGCACGCCAGGCCATTCAGCGACACAAAAAACGCGTTGCCCCGCCTCCGAATCGGCTACCTCTCGCCTCGGTCCGGGGCTTCGGCTCGCGGTCCTGATAAACAGCAAAACTCCCCCCGCCGCCGGGTCATTCGAATGGTTGGCCGAGCGTGAGGATGTTCCCCTCCGGATCAAAAACGCGAAACTCGCGAAGGCCCCACGGCCGGCTGACCGGGTCGCCCTCGACATTCGCTCCGCGGGCCGTCATTTCAGCGTGCAATGCATCCGCGTCGGCAACATACACATAGCACGACGCGATGCCCTTGTGCTGCGCGGTCTTCGCGATCAACAGAATCCGCGCCCGGTCCCGATCAATCACCGCAAAGCCTTCCATCTGGTAGTTGACCGAAAACCCCAGCACATCCCGATAGTACTCTACACCCGCCGCAACATCGGCAAGCGGAAACTCCGGCATAATCTTCTCAAACTCCTGCCGCACGTCGGACGTTGGCGAACTCACAGACATGGAAGGCCCTTCACTGGATAGATAACGTAATACCGTTCAGTGGCGGGCCACACGCACGCCTTCGAACTACAGAATACCAAACTGGCCCGTCCACTGCAGCGGGGGGTTATCTGCTGCCGCCGAGCCGCGGTGGCTTCGCTAGGACTTGAAGGCCGTCACGTCAGAGGTGTAGCCGATGCCGATGACCCGTTCGCCGTCCGTCAAAACACCGACACCATGTTCATCTTCAAAGCCTGCATGAAAGCTGACTTCGACAACAAGCCCCTTCGCGCCGTCCACTTTTTTGCGCACGGTGACCCTGGAGACGGACAGGTACTTGAGCAAGTCCTTCGCGCTTTCAGGGGGCTCATCGACATCAATTGTGTCTGACAACGCTTCAGCGACCTCATCCAGACCTCCGTGCCACCACATGCCCGACTTTGGCCCCTGGCCATTGAAGTCGGACCAGAGCGCTTTGGCGATCGTTGCAACCAGCGGCTTCTGGTTCTCGAGTACTTTGTTGGCGAGTGCGATGGCTTCCGTGCTTGGAATGTCGTGCTCATCCGCTGCCTCGAAAGCTAATTCATGGATACCTTTCGACCGCTTTGCATTGGAATAGCCGGGATCGAATCTGAACGCCTTGAACTCGGGCATGGGAACACGCGCAACCCAAGCGATGCCGTCGTATTCGAACGTCCCCAACTGCGGGTGCTTCCAAGTCGTACCCATTCCAATCTCCTTCATTCCAGATGTCTTTCGCAGCAGATAACGTAAGGCCGTTGAGCGGCCGCGGCGGCGCACGCGCGACGCTCGACCGCAAGTGAAGTATACGGCCGCCGCGGTCCGCTCCAGCGGCGGGTTATGCCTCCCGTTCCGACTCGGGATAAGTGATGGGCCAGGCGCCACTACGCGCGGCTTCGATCAAGTCGGCCACTCGGATCGGGATGTGGGTCTTGCGCATCCACCACGGGCGGAAGAGCAGCCAGAGTGGGTTACACCCCTCCGGCCCATGATGGTGATACCAACGATAGTTCGTCATCTCGACGCCGAACGTCGTCGCGACCTGTTCGACGAGTTCCACGACGTCGTCGCCATCGAGGTGCAAGTCCTCCACGATCCGCGTGTCGTCCCGGAGTTTGTCCCGCGCAACGCCTGATTGCTCGGCGACGATCTGGATCACCTTCTCGCGCGGGTCGGGTGGGGCCGAGGGAGGCATAACTAGTGAATAAACTGACCCGCGAAGCCAATTAGCGTTCGCCGGGCGCGGTAAGTTTCTCACGCGTAAGTCAGGGCGTCAATGGTACTTGGGGTGATGTGGTGGCGGCGT